>PJTT01000102.1_pt1 | contig 150108 bp, 125 predicted proteins | sample 1512261 | NCBI WGS metagenome assembly PJTT01 (sample SAMN08177685, study PRJNA422409) | Soil metagenome, whole genome shotgun sequencing project. | isolation source: Soil (2) enriched on wood chips | place: USA: Madison | collected 2015-01-15 | reverse complement strand
TAAATTTTTTACCAAAAGCTATTCCATTCATTCCCTTGAACATACTAACTAATTTAGCTACAAATATACTAAAATAATTAGTATGCGAATGAGGTACTTAATCCTATTTGATGATTTGGAAATTTGGTAATGTGTAGAGACGCCATGCTGGCGTCTCCTAGCTAGTTTTTTACCACAGAGGTGACAGGAGTTTATCACAGAGATACATGGAGTTTTGATAAGTAGCCTACAACATAACGCTGTGATACCATCTCTTTATATTAACAAAAGGAAACTTGCACGACCTGTCCCGCTTTACGGGAATGCCGAATAGAATTACCGAACGATGCAGTGAGAGTATTAAATTCATTTCCACTGGAAATAAATTTAATCCCAACCCTATCGGGTTACAACAGACGCTGATAGTAGTAATGCAGTTGACTAACAAAAAATATTAAATCTAAAATCTACAATCCACTAACCCATTCCACTTCGCCGTGTTGTATTATTTCATCAATACCGTTGCGGGTAATAATTAGCTCACCGTACTGATTGGTTTCTTTAATAACAGCTTCAAATATTTGGTTGTCTTTTTTTAGCAGGACGGTTTGGTCTTTTTTATACAAAAGCTGATTGTACTGCTGTAAAAGATTGTCGTGCAGGTTTTGGCATTGGGTTAAAATAATATTTGCCAGTTCTTGGGCCAGTTCTACCGTATTAAAAGTTTTGCCGGTAATTTGTTTTAACGATACAGGTTTAGTTGCTGCGGCATCAAAACTTGTCTGGTTTATGTTAATGCCTGTACCAATTACGGACCATTTAAGCACCGGTTGTTCGGATTGGCTCTGAACTTCGGCTTTGCCTACTATATTTTCAATTAAAATTCCACCTGCCTTTCTGTCCTGCCAATACAGGTCGTTTGGCCATTTTATACGCACTTCATCACTGGCATACCGGCTAAAAAATTGATGAACGGCAATGGCCACAGCCCGGTTTATTGCCTGCTGTTGCAGCACCGGCAAGGCTTTTGGGGCAATAATGGTGCTTAGCAAAATATTTTCTCCGGCTGATGAGTGCCAGTTTTTGTTGCGCTGCCCTTTACCGGCTGTTTGTAAATGGGTAAAAATGCAGGTACCTGCTTGTGCCAAACCCGCATGAATAAGCTGCAAGGCATAATTATTGGTACTATCTATCGTCTGCAACTCAATAAAGATGGGATTGGTAACCGTATTCCTGACAAGTTGTGACAATTATTGCTATTTTTGAACAAAAGTAGCCAATCTTTACTGCTAAACCGTTGCTTTAGTAAAACTTATAGAATAACGGCGGCTAGTAAATAAATTAGTATTCATTAATAAAATATTCTTTTCTATTGGAACAGTTGGAAATGTTGAACAAGCGTCAGAAAAGTACAGTAACCCGCTTAACAAAAAACTCAAAGATTTTTAAGGCAATCATCAATGCTATACACGAAAAAAAGGGAAATAAAGTTATTTCTCTTGATTTGCGTAAAGTGGAAGAAGCTGTTGCCGATTTTTTTATTATTTGCGAAGCCGATAGTGTGCCGCAATTAAGAGCCATTGGCGATAATATTTTTGCCAGCGTGAAGGAAAAATGTCTGGAAGCTCCTTATCACCACGAAGGTTCTCAAGGCGGACAGTGGTTGTTGATTGACTACGTAAATGTTGTGGTGCATGTTATGCATCCTGAAAGCCGTAAGTTTTATAACCTGGAAGAAATGTGGTCGGATGCGCCATTAGAAGAGCACAAAGAATAATTGTTAAATTTAAATATAACTGAACATAGAAGGATGGCTAATCCTTATTATGCAACAACCGTTTATAAAATTTATGTCGACAGAACCATCAAATAACAAAAGAGACAAGCCGAACCGACCGCCGTTATTTAATCAACGTCCGGGAGAAGACGGTCAGCCGCCAAAGAAAGGTCCAAAGTTCAACATGTATTGGGTTTGGATTATTTTATTTGCCGTTATAGTAGGGGTACAATTATTTAACCCTTTTTCATCTGAAGGTGGTAAAACAACACCGTATGAGTTTAAAGAGATGATTTTAAAGGGTCAGGTAAAAGACTATTTAATTGTCAATAATCGTAATACAGTACGTGTTACTTTAAAGGATACAAGTTTAGTTCACTACAAGGATAAACTGCCGAAATCTTTTACTGGTGAAACTAGTAAAGAAGGTCCGCATTTTGCCTTCAAAATCACAGAGGGTAAAGCGTTTCAGGATCAAATGAATGCTTTTTATAAAGAGCATAACATACCTGAGGTACCTAATGATGTTAAAGAAGACAGCGACTGGTTTGGCAAATCATTATCATTCCTATTACCTATTTTATTCTTTGTAGGTCTGTGGATTTTGATGATGCGTAAAATGAGTGGTGGTGCCGGTGGTGGTGGCGCAGGCCCGGGTGGTATTTTCAACATCGGAAAATCTAAAGCAACTTTATTTGATAAGGGTACAAAAGTAAATATCACATTTACCGATGTTGCCGGCTTAGATGAAGCCAAAGTAGAGGTAATGGAGATTGTTGACTTTTTACGTAATCCTAAAAAATATACATCGCTTGGTGGTAAAATACCGAAAGGTGCGTTATTGGTAGGCCCTCCGGGTACCGGTAAAACCTTATTGGCTAAAGCAATGGCTGGCGAAGCGCAAGTGCCTTTCTTTAGCCTTAGTGGTTCCGACTTTGTGGAAATGTTTGTAGGTGTTGGTGCAAGCCGTGTACGTGACTTGTTTAAGCAAGCCCGTGAAAAAGCACCTTGTATTATTTTCATCGATGAGATTGACGCTATTGGCCGTGCCCGTGGTAAAAACTCTATGATGAGTAATGATGAGCGTGAAAGCACCCTTAACCAAATGCTGGTAGAAATGGATGGCTTTGGTACCGATACAGGGATTATTGTATTAGCTGCTACCAACCGTCCGGATGTATTGGATAGTGCCTTATTACGTCCAGGTCGTTTCGACAGACAGATTACGATTGATAAACCGGATTTAAAAGGACGTGAAGATATTTTTAAAGTACACTTGAAGCCTATTAAAATTTCGGAAAAATTAGATATACATAAACTGGCCGAACAAACACCTGGTTTTGCCGGTGCCGATATTGCCAACGTTTGTAACGAAGCTGCTTTAATTGCTGCCCGTAAAGGAAAAGATGCAGTTGAAATGCAGGATTTCCAAGATGCAGTTGACAGGGTAATTGGTGGTTTGGAAAAGAAAAATAAAATCATTTCTCCGGAAGAGAAAAAGATAATTGCTTACCACGAAGCCGGTCACGCTATTTGCGGTTGGTATTTAGAACATGCTTATCCGTTGCTTAAAGTTACTATTGTGCCTCGTGGTACTGCTGCTTTAGGATATGCACAATACACACCTAAAGAGCAATACTTGTACAATACCGATCAATTGGTTGATCAGATATGTATGACATTAGGCGGACGTGCCAGCGAAGAAATTTTCTTCAACAAAATTTCAACCGGTGCACAAAACGATTTACAGCAAATTACCCGCACTGCCTACGCCATGGTAAGTGTATATGGTATGAACGAAAAAGTTGGTAACGTAAGTTTTTACGATCCGCAACAGGAAACAACTTTTACCAAACCATATTCAGAAGAAACATCTAAACTGATTGACGAAGAAGTAAGAAAGTTGATTGAAGATTCTTATGTACGCACTAAAAATTTGTTAAGCGAAAAACGTCAACAAGTAGAACAATTGGCCGAAGCATTATTGGAAAAAGAAGTATTGTTCCAAAGCGATGTAGAAGCGTTAATTGGTAAACGCCCATTTGAAGAAAAGAAAGCGCTTGCCGAAAATACAGATAGCATCAACAGCACACCTGGCGAAATATCAGCAGGAGTTCCTCCTTATGATAATGATGTTACCAATCATTCTTTGTAATTAATACAATACAATTTTATAGTAAAGTCCACAGCATTAGTTGTGGACTTTTTTTATGTTATCAACTGCATTACTACTAGCATCGTCCCTTGCGTCGCACACTTGTACTGCATATCGCTAATCAGCTAAGGAAACCCGGATGTGGGACTTGAGAGTTGAGATATGAGAATTGAGAAGTACACGGTCTTTTCTCAATTCTCATGTCTCAATTCTAACCTCTCCATCTATAACAATCGTTTGATATCTCCATTTAAATTTCACGCAAACGAATGTGCATACTTTCATTGGCTTACACCAATTATATTTGGTAACAACACTTATAAAACAAGTGTATAAAATGGCTAACCATTATACCACCTGTTACCATTTTAAAACAATTACAAACAATTGCATGAAAAAATTAGTCTCTGTTTTTCTGCTGCTTGCTTTTTTTAGCACAACCCTTTCAGCGCAGGATGTAACAACTGTTCAAAACGATTTGGCCTATTTTGAAACGCCAATGGCTACATCGCTAAAAAAGAAAACCCGTAAAAAGGATATTGAAAAAATTAAGTCGGAGCAACTAAAACAAGTAGCTACGCAGTTACTAAACAAACAGTATAATAGCAATTATCGTTTAGCTACATACGAAGCCTGGTTAACTCCAACAACATTAGGCCGTGAGTTGATGATTGGCGATGGTTACAGTAAGTACGAAAACATTACCGGTATTTATTTACCCGAAGGAAAACATATTGTATTGGTAAACAATATTGCCAATGGCAAAAAAGTAAAACTGGTGGTACCTGACTGGAATCGCAGAGCACCGGAAGGAATTAAACCTGATAAAGACCCTGCCGGTTGGGGAATAAAAAAACAAGAATACGATTTACAAAATGGTGTAAACATAGTTGAAGTAAAAGCCGTTGGTGGCTTAGCATACATCGATTATTTTTCTGACACTCCGGAAGAAGAAAATAAAATACAAGTGCATTTTCCGGTTGCTGCTGTTAATGGCTATTTTGATATAGCAAAACACAACAATGAAGATTGGAATAAATTAATTGATAACGCAGTTTATCCTATTATTGATGCTCGTGGTAAACATGTACAAGTTGTTTATCCTGCAGCAGATTGTAAAAAATATGCTTACGGTAAAGGTGTGGAACTGATTAATAATTACGATTCATTAATTCGTTTACAGCATATTATTTTAGGATTAGTAAAGTATAAAAAAGTACCTAAAAACCATATTTTATCAAGGGTAAACTTTAACTATTATATGTTTCGTGATGGCGATGGTGTAGCGTATATGGGTGTTAACCCGGGTAATGCCATGCCCTTGGTAGTAGATCCGGCTCGTGTAATTAAAGGCGATCCTTGCTGGGGTTTTAGTCATGAGGTAGGGCATGTACACCAGTTACGTCCGTATTTAAACTGGGGCGGTTTAGGTGAGGTAAGTAATAATATTTTTGCCGTGTATGGTACCACTTCATTCGGTAACAAAAGTCGAATATCCGAGCAAAAAAATTATCAAAAAGCCCGCGACAGTATTATTGCCCGCAAGATTTGTTATTTACAGGATGACGATGTATTTAACAGGTTAGTACCTTTCTGGCAATTGCAATTATATTTTGCAGGAGCAGGTAACTATAAAGATTTTTATCCCGATTTATTCGAAGCTTTTCGCAAGCAAGGTGAGGCAGAAAGGAAAGCCCGTGGCAATGATAATGGTAAAGGTGGTTGGGGTAACCGTGGCCGTAACCCGGCAACTTATCAGTTAAACTTTGTAAAAACAGTTTGCGAAGTAAGTAAGGTAGATTTAACGGAGTTTTTTGATCAGTACGGATTTTTTCATGTAGGTAATTTTGAGTTTGGCGATTATGGCAATTATAAATACGAATTAACCCAACAAATGGCTGATGAAACCAAAGCTGCTATTAAAGCATTAAACTTACCTAAACCTAAAATTGACTTAACTACTTTAGAAGATTAAAATAGTTTCTTACAAATCATCATTTATTAAGAGTAGGTTGTGATACAATCTGCTCTTTTTTATTATTAACGGTAAGCATTTTTATTTTTTACTTTTTAATTTTGACTTTGATTAAATTTATCAGATGTCAGTAAATAAAGAACAATACAAAAGAATAAAAGAAGAGCTTAGGGCTAAGCATGTGACTTTAGTAGCTGTATCTAAAATAAAACCGGCAAGCGATATAAAAGCTTTGTACGATGAAGGTCAACTTGATTTTGGCGAAAACTATGTACAAGAATTAGTAGAAAAACAATCGCAGTTGCCAACCGATATTAACTGGCACTTTATTGGACATTTACAAAGTAATAAAGTAAAATACATTGCTTCTTTTGTTCACTTAATACATGGTGTTGATAGTTTTAATTTGTTAAAAGAAATTAATAAACAGGCCGCCAAAAATGAACGGATTATAAATTGTTTATTGCAGGTACATATTGCGCAAGAAGAAACAAAGTTTGGCTTAGATGAAAAAGAATTATTTGAGCTGATTGAAAAAGCGAAGGATTTTAAAAATGTATTAATAAGCGGACTAATGGGTATGGCCAGTTTTTCGGATGATGAAAAGGTAGTACGCAATGAGTTTAGAACACTTAATAATTTATTCAATCAACTAAAACATTCGCAAAGTTCCATTGTAAATGCGGAAATACTTTCTATGGGTATGAGCAACGATTATGTTATGGCCATTGAAGAAGGCAGTACCATGGTTCGTATTGGTAGTTTGTTGTTTGGAAGAAGGGTATAAAAGTTTAAAGCAATTGACAATGGACAAATGACAGGTGACAATTTAGGAGCATTATAATTGTTGGGTCTCTACATTCACAAAATTTTCCTAACAACATTGGGTATCGCAATATGCTCAACAGAATTACTACAGTACAAGAGTGCGACGCAAGGGACGATGATTAGGATTACTGAGGCCGACTACATAAAAAAACTCTATAATATTCTTTGCACTTTCTCTAAATCGCTACTGCACAAAACCACACCGGGTTGTTTGCCTTTCTCAAAACTTCCGTATTGATTATTTATTTGTAAAGCCGTAGCGCCATTCAGTGTAGCCCATTGTAACAATTGCGCCAATGCAATTTGCGGATAATGCTGTTGTATAGTTTTTATTTCGGCAAGTATATTTAAGCCGGTGTTAGATGCAAGGCTGTCGGTACCTAAAACAATATTAGGTTGCTGTTGCATAAGCATGGGTATATTGGGCAAAGTATTGCTAATGTATTGGTTGGCATTGGGACATAAACACAACCAGCTATTACGTTGCTGTTGTTTATCTAATTCGTTTACAAAGTTTATATCGTCTGCGGTTGTGTGTACATCATGCACCAGCAATACAGGTTGCTGTTTATTAAAATAATGATAGTAACTCTGCAAACTAGTTTTACCCGTTGCTACAAAATGATTGGTAGGAATATTTACCTTTTTATAAAACTGTTCAAACTCGCCGGTTTTATGCATAAACCATTCATCTTCGGCAGGTGTTTCCTGGTTATGTATAGTTTGTAGTTGTGTGCCTGAAAATTGTTGTAACAAGTTCCATAAATCTTGCGATACAGAATACGGTGCATGCGGCACCATAGAAACATTATGGTGTGTAACGGCATCTTTAAACTGTTGAAACAATTGTACGGCTTGTGTAAAACGTTGTTGGGCAACAGCCGGATTAAAACCGGTTACTTCAATAAAGTTGTGGTAGTATAAATTTTTTTGTTGTTTTTGCGGCAGGGTTAAAGCCGTATTACAAATATCGCCAACGGCCACAATGCCGTTTTGCAGCATTTCTTTTTCGGCATTGGCAATGGCTTCGTCAATATATTCGGCCCGGTTATTTCTGCCGGTAAGTATATTAAAAATAAAATTTACCAGGCCGGTGTGTTGGGGTATTAATCCTTTTAAATGACTTAATTCCAGGTGGCAATGGCAGTTTATAAAACCCGGCGTTAAAATGCCGGTAAAGGTTTCCACATCCTCCAAATCGGCCGAAAAAGGTACTATATCTTCCACCAACCCTGTTTGCCTAACTATTAATACATGGTTGTGTAACAATTGGTTGCCTGTAAATAATATATCTGCCCGCAATTTTCTAAAAGCCATAGTTAAAATATTTACCTTTGCAGCCCAAAAATCTTTGAATAACAGGCAAGGGCCTTTAATGTATGGTTGTAAAGGTAGTGCTAAAACAGCCTGCTTTTTATAACCACGGTTACCAAAGATTTTTTATAAAACGTATAAACATGTTAGATAAGTTAGAAGCCATACAGGCCAGGTTTGAGCAGTTAGGTGTAGCCTTAACCAACCCTGAAATTGTGGCCAATAATAAAAAATTTGCCGAAACCAGTAAGGAATACCGTGGCCTGGAAAAAATAGTAAATGCGCAAAAAGAATATAAAACACTTTTAAGCGACATTGAATTTTATCAGGAAGGGCTAGAAGGTAACGACGAAGAAATGAAAGAACTGGCCAAGATGGAGCTGCCTGAATTGGAAGATAGAAAAACCAAACAGGAAGAATTTATCCGTCAGTTATTAATTCCTAAAGATCCGCAGGACGATAAAAATGCGATACTGGAAATACGTGCCGGAACCGGTGGCGATGAAGCCAGTTTATTTGCCGGCGACCTGTTGCGTATGTATATGCGTTACTGCGAAGGCCGTGGCTGGAAGGTGGCTTTATTAAGCGAAAGCGAAGGCACATCCGGTGGATATAAAGAAGCACAGTTAGAAGTAGTGGGTGATGATGTGTATGGTATTTTAAAATTTGAAAGTGGTGTGCACCGTGTGCAACGTGTGCCTGCTACCGAAACACAGGGGCGTGTACATACATCGGCAGCAACCGTAGCCGTAATGCCCGAAGCCGAGGAAGTGGATTTTGAATTAAACCCTGCCGATGTTAAAATGGAAACTGCCCGAAGTGGTGGTGCCGGTGGACAAAACGTAAATAAGGTAGAAACCAAGGTAATGTTAACGCATATACCAACGGGTACGGTAGTTATTTGTCAAACAGAACGTTCGCAGTTAGGCAACCGTGAAAAAGCCATGCAAATGATGCGTACTAAATTATACGAGGAGCAGGTGCGTAAACAAGAAGATGAAATTTCTCGCCATCGTAAAAGTTTGGTAAGTACAGGCGATCGCAGTGCAAAAATCAGAACCTATAACTATCCACAAGGTCGTGTAACCGATCACCGTATTAACTTTACTTCGTACAATTTAGATGCGGTAATGAATGGTGGTATACAAGACTTTTTAGATGCCTTACAGTTTGCAGAGAATGCCGAAAAACTAACAAAGGCTGAGTAATTATAAAAGCATTTATATAAACAAACCCTGCTGTTATAGCAGGGTTTGTTTTTATTCCAAAACGGACGCAAAACTATTGTAAAACTTTTCCAGAAGTTCTGAAGATATAACGATTAATATCCTTATCATATTCAACCGTTGGTAAAACTAGCTTTAAGCCATAAAACTTAGAAAACCATCCAACTATTGCACCATAAATTCCTTCTTCCTGGAAATCAGTAAAACTAAAATCTAATGTTTTAATATAGTAGCACAAATTATTAGCTTTTTTTTCGATACTAATTTCCCGGCGCAAATCATTTAGTGCTTTTACGCTCCAGTATGTTACTATACTTTCTTTAATATTTAATGATGCTCCAATTCTTAGATATACATCCTCAAAAACAGGAATATCCGTATCTAAAATAGGGGAAGAAACAATTTCTTCCATATCCAGCTCAATAGCAATACCCCAGGAAGATTTTAATACAATGTATTTGTATTTCATTTTTAACCTTTAATGGTAAGTAGAGACGTTTAACCGGGAATAAAGCATAGTCATGGGAATACCAGCAATTTTACGAGACTCATTACCAAATTTCCAAATCACCAAATTATCTAATTGTTCTCCTTCTCTTCCATATCCACCACACCACCTGTTACCGCATACTTCATCGCATCACCCGAGCTGATGTGTTCTATATGTTTTACTTTTTCTCTTGGTAGTATATATAGTTGTCCGGCAAAGTTGTAAGCTTGTGGTACATACACCGCAACTTTATCGGCACCAAATTCAAACTTCTGCATTTCCTCATCGGTTAAAAACCCAACTATCCATACATCGTTAGCAAAAACATTGGCCAATACAGCTTTGGTAAATTTTTTCTTGTCGCCGGCAAAAGCTTCAAAAAAGTCTTTTATAGATGTATAAATAAATTTAATCCCCGGTGTACGCTCCAGCCAGTGATCAAAAAAGTTTATAATACTACCCATTAAAAAGTTGCTACTTACCCAGCCAACAAAAATTACAAAGGCAATAATTACCACAAAGCCAATACCGGGAATACCAAACACAGGTCGTAATATACCATCAACCAAATTAAACAACCAGTATAAAGCATATACGGTTATGCCAATGGGGGCAAGTATAAGTAAGCCTTGTATAAAAAAGCGGAGTATTTTTTTAACAGGAGTATCGGGTGTTTTTTGTGTGGCCATGTGTTTGTGTTATGTGTGGCAAAATTACTAAAGTATGTTCAAAGCGGTGGGGCATAAAAAATCCCTCATAACAAAACTTACAAGGGATTACGGGTTTTCTCCTGTGACGTGTTACTTCAATATCGATCGACTGATAACAATGCGTTGTACTTCGCTGGTGCCTTCGTAAATCTGTGTAATTTTTGCATCACGCATTAAACGTTCTACATGGTATTCTTTTACAAAACCATAACCGCCATGTATCTGTACAGCTTCCACACTGCTCCACATAGCCGTTTCCGACGCATATACCTTGGCCATAGATGAGCTTAAGGTATAATCAATATTATTATCTTTTTCCCAGGCGGCTTTCAAACATAATAACCTGGCGGCTTCAATTTTTGTAGCCATATCTGCCAGTTTAAAAGCAATCGCCTGATGGTTCATAATTTCTGTACCAAAAGCCTTACGCACTTTGGAATATTCTTTTGCTAATTCGTACGATCCGCTGGCAATACCCAAGGCTTGAGAGGCAATACCAATTCGGCCGCCAGCCAATGTTTTCATGGCAAACTTAAAACCAAAGCCATCTTCGCCAATACGATTTTCTTTAGGCACTTTTACATCGGTAAACATTACGGTATTGGTATCGCTGCCGCGTATGCCTAATTTATTTTCTTTAGCGGCCACTGTTACTCCGGGCCAGTCTTTTTCTACAATTAAACAGTTAATGCCTTTGCTTCCTTTACTGGTATCGGTTTGCGCTATTACCAGGTAAGCAGAGGCAGTACTACCATTGGTAATCCAGTTTTTGGTGCCGTTTAATAAATAATGGTCGCCCATATCTTCGGCAGTTGTGCGTTGCGATGTAGCATCGCTACCGGCTTCAGGTTCGCTAAGCATAAAGGCACCTATGTATAATTTGCCATCTTTTTTGCCTTGGGCAAGTGGCACTAAGTATTTTTGTTTTTGTTCTTCGGTGCCGTATTGTTGCAGGCCATAACAAACCAAGCTATTATTTACACTCATACATACACTCACGCTGGCGTCAATCTTCGAGATTTCTTCCATGGCCAGTACATAACTAATGGTATCTAAACCCGAACCGCCATATTCCGGCGATACCATCATACCCATAAAGCCTAAATCGGCCAGCTTCATAATTTGATCGTAGGGAAACTTTTGGTGTTCATCACGTTCAATAACGCCTGGCAAGCACTCATTCTTTGCAAAATCACGGGCTGCCTGTTGTATCATTTGTTGTTCTTCACTCAGTTGAAATAACATACTTACGACTGTTTGTTGTTTTGTCAAAGATAAAGGAACATTCAGATATTTTACAATGCAGCAAAAGTTAATTCATTAGTATGGGCGTTTGCCGCAAAAAAGAAAATAGCAGCGGTTTTAAGCCATCTTCGTCAATATCGGGCAAAACATCATTAATATCGGCTATGTATGGTAGCATATTGTTAAATAGTTTTAGGAAGTCTAATTCACTAAAAGTTTGTCTATGATCTTTAATAAAAAAATTATCAGGCTGTTGTTTTTGTTTTGTGGTTTAATGCCACTATTTACAGCTTTTGGTAACGATAGTTTACTTACTAAAAAAAAGAATCTAGCTACCGATCCGGGTAAAGAACTGTACCTGCCTACTAAAGTTTGGCGAGTGCCCGATAATAATAATTACGATAGCGATACCAGCGAGTATAACCACAAACGTAAAGTAGAAGGCGAGAACATTGTAATTTTTTGGGCAAAGGAGTTTGGCGACGACCCAATGAAAAACGAAAACGTAGCCAAACGTTTTGATGTACATGAAGCACTGAAAGAATGCGAACGCTTTTACGATTTTTATGTAAACAAACTTAAAATTGTACAAAAGGGTAAATCGCTTACTGATAAATACAAAACATTATTTTATGTAATTGGCGGTAACGAGCAAACTGCCTTTGGTGGTGGTGCCGAAAATAAAGTAGGTATTTTATGGACACCTGCTGTACGTATGAGCAAAGCGCCTTATGGAGCATTGGCACATGAGTTGGGGCATGCTTTTCAATATTTAGCCAGTAACGATAACGGTACCGGTTTTGGTGGTGCTATTATGGAAATGTCAGCACAGTATTTATTGTGGCAAGTATATCCGGAATGGATGACTTTTGAAAACTACCACCTGGTAAGTTTTATGAAAAAAAATCACCACGCTTTTTTACACCCTACCAATATGTACCATACGCCGTATGTAATTGAGTATTGGTCAAACAAACACGGCATTGAGTTTTTTGGCAAAATGTTACGTGAAGTAAAAAAAGGCGAAGACCCCGTAATGACTTACCAACGCATAACAGGCATTACCCAGGAAAAATTTAATGATGAGATTTTTGATGCTGCCCAACGATTTATGACATGGGATATGCCGCGTATTGAAAAAGTGGCTGCCAAATATGCCAATCAACATAGCACCAGTTTTAAACTTGCACAAGATGGTTGGTATAAAATTGATGCGGCAAATTGTCCGCAAAACTATGGGTACAATGGTATAAAATTAAAAGTGCCTGCAAAAGCAGGAACGGTACAGGTTGATTTTAAAGGAATAGTTGGCGATACGGCTTACCGCAATATTAAAGCCGATAAAGCCGGCTGGCGTTATGGCTTTGTAGCCGTTAAAAAAGATGGTACCAGAACGTATGGCAAAATGCACAAAAAAGCCGAAGGCAAAGCATCGTTTAAAGTACCAAAGGATACTGAGTACTTATGGTTGGTAGTAAGTGGTGCACCAACGGAGCATTGGAAAGTAGCTAACAAAGACGAGAACAACGAACAATGGCCTTACCAAATAAAATTAAAAGGGACGGAACTGGATCAGTTTGCCCAAAAATAGTTTTCTATAAGCAGTTAGTTTGATTTCAAAACCGCCTCTTTCCAGGGGTGGTTTTTTTATTTGTTTACCGGCTGTAGCGCCCTGATGCCCCCGAGCTATGCTCCTTCCCTTCGTTTCACTCGGGAACCTAAAGGGGCGTTTGGTTGTGTCACTCACTGCATCGTTCCGTTTGCTAATCAGCTGCGCATAACACGATGATGATTAGCGATATGCAGTTGAAGAGTGCGACGCAAGGGACGATCATCTGTGTTACTACTGCTGATAACATAAAAAAAATCTGCTTTTAGCAAACAAAACCTAACTATTGTTGTTAGTGAACCGTGGCATGACAATTTTTTGACGTAATTTTGCCATCCAATTAACAACAGGGGTTATGAAAAAAATACATATTATTTTGTTGGTGCTGGTTGCCGGAACAATTGCTTTTTTAGTAAGCTTTTTACAAAAAACAACTACTTACGACTCAGTAAACACGGCGATGAGCAAACCCGGCAAATATGTGCACTTAATGGCCCGCTGGGATGCATCGGAGCCAATGGAATATGACGCCCTAAAAAACCCTAACCACTTGGTTTTTACAGCAGTAGATACTTTAGGCAATAAAGTAAAAGTAGTGTACAGCAACCCTAAACCGGAAAACTTTGAAAAAAGTGAACGTTTGGTTTTAATGGGGCAGTACGAAGCCGAAAAAGGTGTATTTGTGTGCAAAACAATTCAAACTAAATGTCCCTCGAAATATAAAGAGGGACAGGAATATAAGGACGAGAATACTACTGAACCAGCGCAATCTACCACCACGGCACCGCAAAGCAAACCAAACAATGCCCTGGTATATACAGCGGTTGCTAAATAATATATCATGGATTACATAGGCGAAAACTTGCGTCCCGGGCAGATAGGGGAATTATTGATTGTATTGTCATTTGTTGCTTCTATTGTGGCTACGCTGTCTTATTATATGTCGGTAAAAACAGCGCAGTTGGGCCAAGGTAGTCCTGTACTGGCTTTTACCAACCCTGATTCGGTAGCCTGGAAAAAGCTTGCACGCTATTCCTTCATCATTCAGTTTTTATCTATTGTAAGCATTTTTGGGTTGCTGTTTTACATGGTGTTTAACCACATGTTTGAGTACCACTATGTATGGAAACACAGTAGCCGTTCCTTAGAAATGAAATACCTGCTGGCCTGTATATGGGAAGGTCAGGAGGGTAGTACTTTGTTATGGACATTCTGGCACTCGGTATTAGGCCTGGTGTTGATACGTAAGGGCAAAGAATGGGAAGCACCGGTAATGACGGTGATAAGCTTTACACAAATACTTTTGGCAGCCATGTTATTAGGCGTTTATGTATTTGGTTACCGCTTGGGTATTAATCCTTTCCTTTTATTAAGAGATAGCGGTGTATTGGATAATATTCCCAGATTACATTTGGATTTAGATGTTACCCAGCCATTAAAGAAGGACTTTATGTTGATGGTTACCGATGGTAACGACTTAAACCCATTGTTACAAAACTATTGGATGGTTATACATCCGCCGGTATTGTTCTTAGGTTTTGCCAGTACATTAGTGCCTTTTGCTTTTGCTTTAAGTGGCTTATGGTTTAAGAAAAAAGATCAGTGGATTAATGCCTCCTTACCATGGACTTTATTTTCTGTAGCTGTATTTGGTATAGGTATTATGATGGGTGCCGCCTGGGCATACGAATCGCTAAACTTTGGTGGTTACTGGGCTTGGGATCCGGTTGAAAATGCTTCCTTAGTACCCTGGTTAATATTAGTAGCCGGTTTACATACTTTGTTAATTTACAAACACAGCGGTTACTCGCTACGCACTACTTACTTATTCTTTTTATTAGGTTTCATATTTGTTTGGTACTCTACCTTCTTAACCAAGAGTGGTATACTGGGCGAAACATCGGTGCATGCCTTTACCGATACCGGTTTAAATGTGCAGTTATTTTTAAGCATTTATGTTTTTGTATGGATGGCACCAATTGCCGCTGCCAAAACATTTAACGAGAAAGTTATGCTGGCCCTGGCCGGTACTATTTTAGGTCTTGGTGCTTATTTCTTATCTGTACCAGGTTTGCCTATGTTTGCTATTTTAGGCGGTGTGGTAGCCATGGTTGTGTACATCAACAAATTAATACCTACGGTTAAAAGAGAGGAAGATGTTTCATCCCGTGAATTTTGGATGTTTATAGGTTCATTGGTTTTCTTTTTATCGGCCTTGGTTATTACCGTAATTACTTCCTTACCGGTATTTAATTCCTTGTTCAATTTAAAACAGGCACAACCGGAAAATGTAGAGTTTTTATATAACCAGATACATGTGTTGGTTGCTGTTGTAATTGCGTTTTTAACCGCCATAGGACAGTACTTAAAATATAAAAAAACCAGCCGAGCATTTTTGTTTAAAAAGTTAGGTGTACCTACCATTATTGCGGCTGTTATTGCCACATTGGTATTAGCCTTTGGCAATATTAATTATACCAAAGAGGGCATGGGCTTTTTAATACAAATATGGATAGCTACGGCTGCCAGTATTTTTGCCATTGTTGCCAATGCTGCTTATTTATGGGTGGGTATAAAAGGTAACATGAAAATGAGTGGTGGTAGTATTGCCCACGTTGGTTTTGGTATGGTGTTACTGGGTATTTTATTATCATCCGGTAAAAAAGAAATTTTATCGTACAATACCAGTGGTATTCATATTGATTTTGGTAAAGACAGTACCCAAAAATCTGGCGAAAACCTTACCCTTGTAAAAGGTGTGCCTATGCAAATGGGCGGTTACGATGTTACTTATATTGGCGATTCGGCGCATCCCAAAAAATCGCTTAATTATTTCCTGATTGATTTTAAAAACAAGAAGAGTGGCGAGGAGTTTCGTTTAACGCCAAACTCGTTTATTAATTATAAAAACAACGAAGGGTTAATGTCAAATCCTTCATCAAGGCATTACCTTACTCACGACGTATTCACCTATATCTCGGCCATGGCCGATCCGGAAAAGAATAAGGACACAGCCCGTTTTGTAGATTACAACAGAGCTATTGGTGATACCATTTTTTACTCCAAAGGATATATACTGGTAGAAAATGTAGTAGCAACCAATAACCTGCCAATGGCCAATGTATCTAAAGATGATAGTGCCATACTAGCCACTTTAAATATTCATGCCCAAACCGGAAGTCGTTATACTACCGACCTGTTATTGTTAAAAGATACAAAGGGTAATATACGCAGTAATCAGGATACACTAATGGCCGAAAGCCTGGTTATGGAATTACGCAACTGGCAAAACGGTAAAGCAACTATTGGTGTAAAAGAATCAAATAGTGTTTTAGAGTGGATTACCTTAAAAGCTTACAAATTCCCTTTCATTAATATTTTGTGGGCCGGTATTATTCTAACAGCTATTGGCTTGTTTATCAGTATGTTTTATCGCATTAGCCAAAACAAGCGTAATAAATTACAAAAGGTAGCATAAGGGCTTAATTGTTTTAACAGTTTTGTACAACGTTTATAGTTGTAAGTTTGTCAACATTAATGTAAATTGACATATTATTACAACGTTGCGTACTTCATTTATATATCATTTTTGTTTGGTGGCAGCACTGTTTTTAAGCAGTAACTTATTACGTGCACAACAAGTACCGTTAATGGGTCCGCCGCCACAACAAACTATTCCGCCTATTCCTTCCTTTGAAGAAAGGCAAAAAAAATGGGGCCCTTACGATACTGTTTTGGTAAGCGCCATTTGGTACGGCAATTCACTCGATTCATTTGAAATGTTATCCTACAGGGAGGAAGAAAATGTATGGGTAACCAAAATGAGCGACAGGCAATTGCAAAAAAAAATTGCCGAGTGGACACGCCTGCGTAATGCCGTGTATGTTACTTATCCCTATGCCCGTACGGCCGGTTATACCATCAATGAAATAAACAAACAACTAGCCACTGTAACCAGTAAAAAAGAAAGAAAAGCCATTATAAAATCCAAGGAAAAAGAACTAAAAAAGAAATTTGCCGATCCGCTTTCCAATCTCTCCGTTTACCAGGGTAAAGTGTTAATGAAATTAATTAACCGCCAAACCGGTAATAATTGTTTCGAAATAATAAAAGAATTTAAAGGCGGTTTAAATGCCACCATGTACCAAACCGTTGCATTTTTTGTAGGCGGTAACCTTAAGCAAAAGTACGATGTACAAGGCGACTCCTTTGACCGCCAAATTGAAAGTTATGTAAACGAAATTGACGGCAACTGGTATAACAATGCATTCAGAAAAGGGAATTAGGTTTTGGAATTGAGATGTGAGATTTGAGAATTCAGATGAGTTTGTTCTTATTTAGAAATACTTTTTTCTTACTATAGACTTTTTTATGTTACCGGCTGCAGTAATCCTAATCATCGTCCCTTGCGTCGCACTCTTCAACGTCCAGTAATTCTATTGGGCACAATTTAAGTGTACAAGTATAACTTATGAAGCACTCAAATCAGAAATATATAAATCCTACATCCTAAATCTCATTCTTTTTCCCCAACATTTCAAAATATCAACAACATAGAATAATTTTAGTGTTATAACGTTTTATAAAAAAGAAAAGCACAAATATGAAAACAGTAAAAATTTTGTCACTGCTGGCGGTTTTATTAGGCACAACTTTTACAGCATGTAAAAAAAATAAAGATAGTGACGATAATGGGGGCGGAAGCGGCGGCACTACAAGAGCAGATAAGATTAAGGATACCACCATAGCTTATTCAAGAGATATATACTTGTGGTACGATAAAATACCTGCTTCCTTCAATGCCCGTAGTTATAGCGATCCTGATGCTATTATGAAAGCTATCCGACCTTTTAGTATTGAACCAGGTTTTTCTGCCCCGGTTGACAGATGGAGTTTTGCGGTTAGCCAGGCAGAGTGGGATGATGTAAGCGGAGGAGTAGCGAAAGATTTTGGATTAAATGCTTTCTTTTATACCTCAAGTGATTTACGGGTAAGGATGGTGGAGCCAAATTCTCCGGCAGGCATTGTCGGTATAAAAAGAGGGTGGCGTTTTACTAAAGTAAATGGAAGTACAAATATTACAACTACTAACGCCGAAGCGCTAGTAAATGCTATTTACGGAAGTAGCAATACCAGTTTTACTTTTCTTAAACCAGATGGTAATTCTGTCGATATCACTTTAACTGCTGCTTCTTACAATAGTAAACCGCTATTGCTTGACTCGGTTTATACAGTTGGCGTTAAAAAAGTTGGTTACATGGTGTATAATAGTTTCTTAGGCGATAAAGCAGACACCAGAAGCGGTTATCAAAGAATTATAAACCGATTTGTAGGTGCAGGTGTTGATGATGTAATTATTGACCTTCGTTATAATGGCGGGGGGTATGTTGATTTACAACAAACATTGGCTGATTATCTGGTACCTACTGCTGGTAATGGTGGTATAATGATGATGTCTAAATTTAACAACAAATACAGTGAGGAGAACGAGACAGTTAAGTTTGCTAAAAAAGGTACGCTAAACTTATCCCGTATATTTTTTATTGTTAGTAATTCAACTGCATCTGCAAGCGAATTATTAATTAATAACCTGAAACCTTATATTGCTGATGTGAAAATTATTGGTCCGTCAAAATCATATGGTAAACCTGTTGGTTATTTTCCTATTCCGGTAGGCGATGATTATATTTTCCCGGTTTCATTTAGAACAGTAAATAAAAACAACGAAGGAAATTATTTTGATGGCTTTGCATTAAGCAACCAGGCCGCGGATGGATTAAATAAAGAATTGGGAGATGCAGAAGAATCTTGTTTGGCCAGCGCTTTAAAATATATTGGTACAGGCGCATTTAGAATAAGTACAGCTACTGAACGTCAAACAATGATAGCTTCACCGGAGCTGACAAATGCCAACAAAAAAATGGACCACCAGTTTAAAGGCATGATTACAGAAAGAAAGTTTTAAGCTTTATAGTAATAAAAGTGTCTGTCACCCTGAGCTTGACGAAGGGCAGCACGTCAGAAATTTAATTCTACTTAACAACATAAAAGACCTCGATAAACTTAGTTTTTCGGGGTCTTTGCTTTTTTACGAAACCAGCAATTTTTCTTTTTTGTGGCCTTATTTTTTGGTGCACTTACGCTATCGGTAAGTTGCTTATTATCAATTAACCGGGCATCGGCTTTAGCCGCATCATCTTTTGCCTTAGGGTTTTCTATTGCTTTTTTAATTACCTCGTTATTTTGGGCATTAACGGCCGCACTGCCCCAAAAGCAAGTAAAAACTAACATGAAAATAGATTTTGTCATTGTGTCAATTATTTAGCCTTAATAAAGTTAAAACAATAACAAGAAGCTAAAACCATAAAAAAGGTTTGTTAAGTAAACAAAAGAAAACGTTAAGTGTAGTAGTGGGGTGATAGTTCATGGATTATAGTTCATAGTAGTACAACTATTAACCATGAGCTATTAACTATGACCTACTGATGAAGGGCTGCCCTGCTTAGGCGTAAATACTTTGCTGGCAGCCAGGCTAATGGTGCGGTGGCAGAGCAAAGATTGAAGCCGGGCAGGGGACTCCTGCTGACCGGAGTTACTATTGCTGACAGCCCCAAATAAAAAACAAATTATATTTACATAATAAACAACTGTATGAAAGTAGATATTTTAGCAATTGGTGTTCACCCGGATGATATTGAGCTGGGATGTGCCGGTACCATTATTAACGAAATAAAAAATGGTAAAACCGTTGCTATTGTTGATCTAACACAAGGCGAACTGGGAACAAGAGGCACGGCCGAAACCCGTTATACCGAAGCGGCAGATGCCGCTAAAATAATGGGTGTAGTAGCCCGTGAAAATTTAAAAATGCGGGACGGTTTTTTTGCCAACGACGAAACCCATAAACTGCAATTAATAGCGGCTATTAGAAAATACCAGCCTGAAATAGTGTTGGGCAATATTTTAAACGATCGCCACCCGGATCATGGCCGGGCCGGACACCTTATAAGTGATGCTTTTTTTCTATCAGGCTTGTCAAAAATAGTAACAACCGATAATGAGGGCAATGCACAGGAAAAATGGCGCCCCAAATACTTTTTACAATACATACAGGACTGGTACCACGAGCCCGATATTTTGCTGGACATAAGCGATGTTTTTGAGCAAAAAATGGAAGCTATAAAAGCGTATGGAACACAGTTTCATACCAATACAGCTAACAGCGATAGCGGAGAACAAACCTATATTTCCACCCCCGATTTTGTGGATAGCATTATTGCCCGTGCCCGTATGTTTGGTAAACGTATTGGCGTAAAATATGCCGAAGGGTTTTTGTCCGAAAAGAAAATTGGCATTAAAAGCCTGGATGCCTTGGTGTTAAGAGAAACCTAAACCTAACAAAGGGTAGTTATTGTTTTCTGTTATAGAAATGTCATTTTATAGAAAAAGACAAAATAATCCTTTATTATTAACTCATTACATGGGTTTTAATTAGTACCTTTGTTTATTACTCATTGTTAACTAAGTTTCAAATGACAAATCCACGCTTTCCTAAAATAAAAGTTTCGTTTCACACCGAACTTAAAAACCGAATTGGCGAATACTTTCAGCAAAAAGGTAAGTCCATGACCGGTAATTCTCAACTGTTTATCAAAGCCTCCATTTTACTGGTTACTTTTATAGCGTTGTATGTACATCTTGTTTTCTTTACGCCTGCAACCGTATGGGCTGTTTTAGAAAGTATAGCAATGGGTTTAACTATTGCTGCATTGGGCTTCAATGTAATGCACGATGGTGCTCATGGTAGTTTTAGTAAATACAAATGGGTAAACCAAGCTGCCTCTAACGTGGCTAATTTTTTAGGTGCAAGCCAGCACATGTGGCGTACCAAGCACAATGTAATTCATCATACTTACACCAATATTCACGGTGTTGATGATGATATTGAAGCTCGTCCTTTATTACGTTTGTGCGATGAGCAACCTCATTACAAAATTCATAAATACCAGCATTATTATTTCCCTGCTGCTTATTCTTTGTTATACATCTGGTGGATATTTTTTACAGATTATAAAAAATATTTTTCGCTGAAAATTGGAGAAACACCACTTAAAAAAATGACAGCGTCTGAGCACTTTTTCTTTTGGTTTTACAAAGCCTGTCATGCAGTAATTTTTATTGTATTACCTATCTTTTTTGTAGGGCCAATAGCCTGGTTAGTAGGTTTTTTAATCATGGGTATTACTGCAGGTCTTGTATTAAGTCTTGTGTTTCAGTTAGCACACACGGTAGAGCATACACATTTTCCTGCGCCGGATGATGCAGGTAAAATGGAAGATGAGTGGGCTATACATCAGTTAAAAACTACAGCAAATTTTGCAACCCGTAACAGAGTAGTAAGCTGGTTTGTTGGTGGTTTAAATTTTCAGGTAGAGCATCACTTGTTTCCAAAAATTTCACACGTTCATTATCCTGCCATCAGCAAAATAGTTAAAAAAGCTTGCCAGGAGTATGGTATCGAGTATATCGAATATTCAAAAGTTCGTTATGCAGTAGCATCGCATGTTGCTTTTTTAAAGCAAATGAGTAAGAAGTAAAATTTAAATTACTTTATTATACCAAAGGTTCTGCTAATGCGGAACCTTTTTTTATGTTACCAGCTTCAGTTCCCTGGTTAATCGTCCCTTGCGATCCGACAGGATCGGGATATAATTTATTTCCAGTGGAAATGAATTATATACTCACTCTTGTACTTTCTGTTCGCTAATCATCATCGTGTTGTATTCAAAAGTCTTTAAGGTTAACTAACTATTTAATCACAGTATAATATTGTGTATGTAAATCTGTTGTTATACCTTGTATTGCTATAACTAAATATAAAATACCAAAACAAAACTTATGGTTGTTTACGGAACCAAAAACAAAAAACTAAGTGGGTCACAAATAATTGACAAGTGTGGTAACTGTGGTACATCAAACGTAATGGAGATGCATATCTTTCAAAAATTTGCCCATGTTTTTTGGATACCTTTCTTTCCTATGAAAAAGCTGGGAATTAGTCAATGTAACCATTGCAAGCAAGTGTTAACCCAAAAGGAAATGCCACCGGCATTAACTACAACTTACCAAACATTAAAAGCACAAACAAAAACGCCAATCTGGACATTTGCAGGTATCGGACTAGTAGTTGCATTGGTAACAATCGGCGTAATAAGTGATAGACGAAAGGATGAGAAAAATGCCAAACTTATAGTTTCCCCGCAAGTAAATGATATTTATGAAGTAAAATTGGGCTACAAGGCCTACACATTGTATAAGGTCGCCATTGTAAAAGGCGATTCGATTTTCCTTCGCGTAAATGATTATGAAACTAATAAAGCAACAGGCCTTAATGATTTAAAGAAAAAAAGAGGAAATGCTTTTTCTGAAGATTTTTTACCATTAACAAAACCAGAGTTAAAAGAAATGTTAGATAAAGGAGAGATATTGGATATTGAAAGATAACGGATGAGAACATATAGGTTTCCAATTTATAAAATAACCAGTTATTAAATTAACTGGCTATTTTATTTAAAATTCAGATCACATTATTTGTTAACATCTCAATTCTCAAATCTCGATTCTCAAGTCTAAATACTTTACTATTTTTGCAACTCAAATTGTGAAACTATGGCTAAAGTAAAAGTAGGCACTGTACAAATGAGTTGTACAGCTAGTAAAGAGGAAAACCTGCAAAAGGCAATCGAAAAAGTAAGAGAAGCAGCGGCTAAAGGCGCACAGATTGTTTGTTTACAGGAACTGTTTACATCTTTATACTTCTGCGATGTAGAAGACTATGATAATTTTAAATTAGCAGAAGCAATCCCCGGAGCATCTACCGATGCTTTAAGTGCGGTTGCTAAAGAGTTAGGTGTAGTAATTATTGCTTCATTATTTGAAAAAAGAACCGAAGGATTATACCACAATACTACAGCGGTACTAGATGCTGATGGAAGCTACTTAGGCAAGTACCGTAAAATGCATATACCGGATGACCCGGCTTACTACGAAAAATTTTATTTCACTCCCGGCGATTTAGGCTACAAAGTATTTAAAACAAAATTCGCCACCATTGGTATTTTAATCTGTTGGGATCAATGGTATCCTGAAGCTTCACGTATAACCGCTTTAATGGGTGCCGAAATTTTATTTTACCCTACAGCTATTGGTTGGTCAACCAGTCAGGACGATCCAACCAATACCGAGCAATACAACGCATGGCAAACCATACAGCGCAGTCACTCCGTAGCCAATGGCTTACATGTGGTAAGTGTAAACCGTGTGGGTTTTGAGCAAGATGGTGCCATGAAATTCTGGGGCGGTTCATTCATCGCTAATCCGTTTGGTACCATTATTTACAAAGCTTCACATGAAGAGGAAGAAGTACATGTGGAAGAGTTGGATTTAAAATTAACGGACAAATATCGTACGCACTGGCCTTTCCTACGTGACAGACGTATTGATTCTTATCAGCCAATTACGAAACGTTATATAGACGAGGATTAATTGAGAGAGAAGTCGGTGAGTCAGGAAGTCCGGAAGACGGAAAGCTAGATGTTGATGTGATTATGCTAACACTATGATTTAATTACCAATAAAAAGTCGTTATGGCTTTTAAGTTTGAAAAGCTGATTGTTTGGCAAAAAGCAATTAATATTTCTGATCTGGTTCATACATTAATCAAAACTTTTCCAGTGGAAGAACGATTTGTATTATCCAGCCAAATTCAGCGTGCCGCTGATTCTATTTCGCTAAATATAGCGGAAGGCTCAACAGGACAAACGACCCCAGAATTTAAAAGATTTTTAAATATAGCGTTACGTTCTAATGTAGAAGTAGTCGCCTGTTTATGGTTAGCAAAACGAAGGAATATTATTTCAGCAGAAATGTTTACTAAAATCTATGTTGCGTGTGAAGAAATGTTAGTAATGATTAACGGGCTGAAAGCATCGTTAAAATAAAATTTAAAAATGACTACAAGTAACATTTTTTTCTTTCTGACTTTCTGTCTTTCCGACTTTCGATCTTTATTAGTACCATTAACTAAAATTGTAAAAAAAAATGACTATCAATAAAAAACTTTTTTCTTCCGGTCTTTCCGACTTTCCGTCTTCCGGACTTCCCTCAGGACTTAAACCCAAAGATCTCGGCTACTATTTCCCGGCCGAATGGGCTTTGCATGAAGCAACCTGGTTAAGCTGGCCACATAAAGAAGCAAGCTGGCCCGATAAACTGGATGTTATTTATCCGTATTATGCACAGTTTGTAAAAGAGTTAACCCGTGGCGAATTAGTAAGAATTAATGTACTGGATGAAGCTATGAAAGCCGCTGCAACAGAACATCTGGTAAAAGCTGGGGTTGACTTACAAAAAGTACAATTTTTTATTCACCCCACTAACGATGCCTGGTGCCGTGATCATGGTCCTGCATTTTTAATTAACCCAACTGCACAACATAAAAAAATTATTGTGGATTGGGGTTACAATGCCTGGGGCAATAAATATCCTCCGTTCGATTTAGATGATGCTATTCCTACCCGCATTGGCGAGGCATTTAATATTCCCGTAGTTTATCCTGCTATTGTAATGGAAGGTGGCTCTGTTGAGTTTAATGGTGCCGGTACCATATTAACTTCAACAGCATGTTTGTTAAATGAAAACCGTAATCCTCATTTATCCAAAGAGGAAATTGAAAAATACCTGGAAGATTATTACGGCGTTTCGCAAATACTTTGGGTAGACGAAGGCATTGTTGGCGATGATACTGATGGCCATATTGATGATACCGTTAGGTTTGTAAACGAAGACACTGTGCTTACAGTAATAGAAGAGAATAAGCAGGATGAAAACTATGATTTGTTACAGCACAATTTAAAACAACTGCAACAAATGCGTTTGTTAAATGGCAAGCAGTTAAATATAATTGAGTTACCTATGCCTGATGCAGTTATCTGGGAAGATCAACGTTTGCCCGCCTCTTATGCTAATTTTTATATTGCCAATAAATCGGTAATTGTACCAACTTACCGTTGCGATAAAGATGATAAAGCTTTACAAATTATTCAATCGGCTTTTCCTGACAGAGAAGTAGTGGGTATTGATTCCACTGAAATTATATGGGGCTTGGGAAGCTTCCATTGCTTAAGCCAGCAAGAACCAGCAGTATAATTTTTAACATCGTAAATAGTCAGAACCTCGGTTAATAATTAGCCGGGGTTCTTTTTTTGTAAAAAAAATAATAATTATCTTTTACGGTAATCTTAAAAAAAATCATGGAAAACAGGGATTGATTATAGTGGCGTAATATTGTTAATTTGTAACACACAGAATCATCATGCTAAAATGCGCTCTCTTTTTATGGATACTTCTTTTGCCGTTACTGTCTACGGCCCAGTCAGATAATTATATTGATAGCTTACGAAAGAGTATTCAAACTGCTGCAACCGATAGTTTAAAAATAGAAGCTATATACGAATACATACGGGCAACATTAAACAACAACACTTCCGATTTTGAGCCGTATGTGAAAGAGATGGCCAGACTAAGTAAAAAAATACAGTTTAAATGGGGGTTGAGTACTGCCTATATTGCATCATTATCCTATTATAAAAATGCCGGAAATTTTGAGCTGGCTTTAAAATACGGCGATTCTACCGAAGTGCTTTTAAAAAACGATACTGCTTCTGCTTTAGTATTAAACAAAGGGCATTTACACACAAACAGGGGCAACCTGTATTACTTTATTGGCGATTATAACAAAGCATTGGACGATTATTTTTTAGCCGAGAAAATAATGAAGCAACAAAATTTTAAAACATTAGCAAGTGTTTATTCTTCTATTGCCAACTGTTTTGGAAGCCTGAACAATTTGCCAAAAGCCTTAGAGTTTGATGATTTAGCTATTAGCAGTGCCCGCAAGTTTGATGATAAAAGATTGTTGTCAACTACACTTATGAATAAGTCTACCCGATTAATGAATGCCGATAATTATAAGGCGGCCGATTCTATTTTAACGGTGGTATGGCCTATTGTTCAAAAATTACAAAACAACAAAAGCCTGTTTATATACTTTTTTAATAAAGGCGATGTGGAAGCTTATTATAAAAAAGATACTTTAACTGCACTAAAGTATTACCATCAATCCTATAACTATGCGAAGGAAAACGAGGATGTTTGGCAAACGGCAAGAGCTATTGGTCCATTGGCGCAATTTAAAATTGATATTAAACAAAAGGATGCGATTGCCTACATAAAAGAGTTGTATGCCATAGCCGATACAAACGGAATGATGGAACAAAAAGCAGATGCATTGGGTTTATATGCTAACTGGTATGAAATGCAAGGTGATTATAAAAAAGCCTACCAATACCAACAACTCCATCAATCACTTATGGACAGCATATTTACAGAAGAAAGCAGAGAGAAAATTTCGATGATGGAAGTACGGTTTAGAATAGATAATAAAGAACAGGAAGTTTTACAGCTTAAAGCAAAAGATGAAATTAGCCAACTATCCATACGTCAAAAAAATACACTCAATTATATTTTAATTGGCGGTGCCACAGCATTACTATTGATTATACTGTTAACTTACCGAAATTATAAAAACCGTCAAAAGCTGCAACAGCAGCGTATTACAGAGTTAGAAACACAACAACAATTAACAGCTACCGAAGCCGTACTAAAAGGCGAAGAGCAGGAGCGTACCCGGTTAGCGAAAGATTTACACGACGGATTAGGCGGTATGTTAAGCGGTATAAAATTTTCATTAAATACCATGAAAGGCAACTTAATTATGACACCGGAAAATGCACAAGCATTTGAACGCAGTGTAGATATGCTGGATAGCTCTATTCAGGAAATGAGAAGAGTAGCGCATAATATGATGCCCGAAGGCTTGGTAAAATTTGGATTAGATATAGCACTAAAAGATTTTTGTAATGATATTAATCAGAGTGGTGCTTTGCAAATTAATTACCAATCAATAGGTATGCAAAATGCCGTTGTGGAACAAACAACTGCTATTGCTATTTACCGTGTGGTGCAGGAGTTGGTAAACAATATTATAAAACATGCAGCTGCTAAAACGGCTATTGTACAACTAGCACAAAGCGATAACAGCATTGCCATAACCGTAGAAGATGATGGCAAAGGTTTTAATACCGATATACTAAATCATGCAAAAGGTATTGGTTGGTCTAACATACAAAACCGTGTAAATTTTTTAAACGGAAAATTAGATGTGCAATCTACCCCCGGCAAAGGCACTTCGGTATTAATTGAGTTAGTAGTTGCCCAAGACAATGCTTAAATTTATTTGTAAAATAATTTGGGGCTGTCAGCAGTAGTAATGCTTATCAGCAGCATAACCGGCTTTCCGCTATACCTTCGCTGCGCTTCGGTGCCGCTTCAATCCGGCAGCCCTTCATCAGTATAACATTTATCAGCAATCCAGCATTTATCTTTTCTTCTTACAAATTATAAGTTGTGTAGCATCTTCAATATTAGTAATCATATGTGCTTCTACATGAAAAAATTGCGACACATAATTTCTTAATTCTTTTGCAGTCCATTCTCTAATATGACATTGATTGTATGCAGGACCATAATGAAACTTTCCGCTAATTAGGTTTCTTTCAGGTGTACTTAAAAACAATAATTCAAAATCAATGGTGTTTATAAATTGTAATAGGCTGTCCGGGTTAAGCACATGTTCAATAACATCGGCACAAATAATAATATCAGTTTTAGCAGGTATACCTTTATTAGAGAGAGCATTTACCCAAACTCTGTCGGGATATTTGTTTGTGAGATATTCATATGTTGGGCTAATATCGCTACCCACGGTATTACAATGCGAAAAATGTTGTAATAATTTATATCCCGATCCGCAACCTATGTCAAGTATATTGTTATATCCAAACTTATCTAAATAAAAGCGGGCTTGCTCATATACTTCTTTCTGATATTCATCCGTTAAGTTAGTATCATCGAAATAAGATATTTTTTTTCTATGGATATAGCCTGGCTTAATATGATAACTACTTTGCTGAAAAATAGCACGGCATTTTCCTGAAAAGTATAGAGCAGCAATAACAAATTTGTTTACAATTTTTTTTAATAGCATGGGGTGCTAATATTTTTTCAAATGTAGGTATTGAAACGTTTATGCAGGGTTTATAATTACACAATAAACCAACTACGTGCAACTATGACAAACTTGTGTGTTTGCGTGAGGGATACGGAGGGCAGCGACGCAGGAGCTGGTGCGAGTGCAACGAAGCACGGGAGCGAAGCGAACCCCGTAGCAGCCCGACCCTGTTTTATACAAAACAAACGCCGAAGGCGATGCCGTTTTGTATGAAACAGGGGCACGCCCAATAAATACTGCTTTAACAAATAAATATATTAACAGTTTTAATGGTAACTACTTGAGTTTCAGCTAGGGTAATAGTATAAATTTTACATAAAAGGGATTTTGCTATTTGCTTTCCATAAAATCCTTGTAACTTGCATCGTTTTTTCAATTTTATCAACCATGATAGATCTCTCCAATTACGACCCTAATAGCGTTAGTAATCCCAATAACAACATTTTTGGTTTACCTACTAATGAGGATGATGCCCGTTTAGTAATACTTCCTGTGCCTTGGGAAGTAACAGTGAGTTATGGTGTGGGCACAGCCCGTGCGCCGGAATCTATTTTTAAAGCAGCTTTACAAGTTGATTTGTATGATGCCGAAACACCGGAAGCATGGAAGCATGGGTTTTATATGCGACCGGTTGATGGTAAGTTGTTGATGAAGAGTGATTATTTGCGTAAGGAAGCGGAGCTGTATATTGATTATATATCGAAGGGTGATGAGGTAAGCGCTAACCAGTTTATGTGCAAAACCATTAAGGATGTAAACGAAGGTGGTATATACATTAACCAATGGATTTACGACCAAACAAAAGCGTTGTTAACAAAGGGTAAGCTGGTAGGTTTATTAGGCGGCGATCATAGCATATCATTAGGTTACTTAAAAGCATTAGCGGAAAAACATGATGATTTTGGTATACTGCAAATAGATGCACATTGCGATTTGCGTAAAGCCTACGAAGGGTTTAATTACTCGCATGCAAGTGTGATGTATAATGTGTTGGAGGAAGTGCCACAACTATCAAGACTGGTGCAAGTAGGTGTACGTGATTACGGCGGCGATGAGTGGGATTATATTCAGAACAGTAATTTTAGGGTAGTAACTTATTTTGACAGGGAAATAAAACACCGTCAGTTTGAAGGCGATACCTGGAAACATATTGCCGAAGAGATAATAGAAAAACTACCACAAAAAGTATATATAAGTTTTGACATTGATGGTTTGGATAGAAAACTTTGTCCGCATACAGGTACACCTGTACCGGGTGGTTTTGAACTGGAAGAAGTATTTTATTTATTTAGAAAATTAATTGAAAGCGGAAGAGAAATAATTGGTTTTGATTTATGCGAAGTAGGCGTAAATATGGAGAATGACTGGAACGCCAATGTTGGGGCAAGGGTATTATATAAACTTTGTAACCTTACCGTTGTTAGTAATTAATAAATAAAGTTGTAAGTTTAGGGACGAACCTTATTTTATATGAATCACTTTGAACTGGCTTTAAAGAACGATAAGCTTTTATATTATCATAGAATGGCTGTATTGCTGCTCATGTTAAACTTTGCAGCCTTTGTAATTATAGCAATTTATACAGTCATAGCATCAACCCGTACTTATGCGTTGATAGGCATTGGGGTAAGCGCCGTTGGTTTAGCGTTGGCTTATATACAATATGCAAGATTTGTAAAAACCGGTTTGGACAAAAGAAATGTAATTGGTTTATACGGCGCAGCAATTTGTTGGATGTTGATGCAAAACTGGTTGCCGGCAATTATTTGTTTAGTAATACAGTTGTTTTATACCGTAAGTATAAAAAGACAAGTGGTAATAGTTAAGAAGGAAGGTGTACAACACCCGGCATTATTTGTACAGGCTAATACCAAATGGAACGAATTAAATAACATTGTTTTAAAAGACGGGTTATTAACGATAGATTTTAAGAACAATAAAATAATACAGGCCGAAATAACAGAGAAGGATGGAGGTGTTAATGAACAGGAGTTTAATAGCTTTTGCAACGCTAACCTGAGCAATCATTCGGCAACGGTGTAATACCGTTAAATTAAAGTAACAAAGCATGAGTTTATTACAATCGCCATATATTCTTTATTCAGATGGAGCAGGAAATATTTTTGAAGATACATCGCTGTATGTTGTAGGACGCAGTGGGTGGGATGCTATTCCTATTCCGGAAGATGAGTGGATTGAATTACCTGATGGCGGATCGTTATACGAATTACCGGGAAGAAGGGGCATTGGTATTGATGTAGAAACCGGTGACATGCGCTTATGTGAAAAAGGATGGGCTGTTGCCGCTTTTATTCCGCCTGCACATACCGGGTTTTATTTAGCGGCTTACGAAACAACCGAAGACGCACCTATTTTACCTTTGTTTTGTTATACGGCTGTAGGTTGGTTAGATGAAAAATTTTATGTTCCGGCTACCCGTATAGAAGAAGATATTCGCCAGGAGTGTGGAGGATACGACCAGGTGAGTATTGAAGAAGGAGTGGGTAAATTAGTAAAAGCTTACCCACATAACAGATTGGTAGATCACTTAGCCAATAACTGTGCGTTAACTTATCATTGCCCGGCTGCAAGAAATTATTTTTTAGAACGTTGGGAGTGTCCCATACCTGTATCGCCTGCCTGTAATGCTAACTGCGTAGGATGTATATCGTTACAACCGGATGAAGAGCAAGTGGTAAGTAACCAGGACAGATTAAAGTTTAAACCTACACCGGAAGAAATTGTTGAATATACGGTTCCGCATTTAGAGTCGGCTCCTTTTCCTATTGTGAGTTTTGGACAAGGTTGTGAAGGTGAGCCTTTGTTAATGTGGGAAGTAATGCGTGATGCCATTATTGAAATAAGAAAACATACACCAAAAGGAAGTATAAATATTAATACCAACGGTTCTAAGCCTGATGCAGTGCGTAAGCTTTGCGAAGCAGGACTAGATTCAATAAGAGTAAGTACCAACTCGGCACGCCGCGAAGTGTACATGCCTTATTACCGCCCTAACAATTACGACTTTGATGATATTATTGAAAGCTTGAAAGTGGTAAATAGTTTTGGTGGCTGGACATCTATTAACTTTTTTGTTTTTCCCGGTTTGACAGACAGCGTTGAAGAATATGAAGCGTTGAGAAAACTGATTAAAGAAACCGGTTTAAAAATGATTCAGTGGCGCAATTTTAATATTGACCCTGATTGGTACCTGGGAAAAATAAACATGGGCGACACCGGTGAGTGTATGGGCGTTAAACAAATGCAGGAATTAATAAAAGAAGAATTTCCGCATTTAAAGTATGGTTATTTTAACCCGCCAATGGAAAGGATTAAAGGAAACTTTGATGCGGATTTTGCGCATTACTAGTTAGTAGTTAATTGTTAATGGTTAATAGTTAATAGGAAGAAAAATAATAAAACAAAAAGAGAGAACCGTGCAGCGTAAATAGTTGTGCGGTTCTCTCTTTTTTATAAATCTCAAATCTCAAATCTCAAATCTCAAATCTCAAATCTCAAATCTCAAATCTCAAATCTCAAATCTCAAATCTCAAATCTCACTACAAGTAGGTTTATGCTTTACCGGAAAGTTTAATGAGTTGGCTATAAAACAAAGCTTGTGGGCTTGCTCGTGTAAAGCTGCAGTTTTACTTATCATATTTGCTTCGGCCACTTTTACGGCGGGGTTTAGTGTTACTTCTTTAAAATGGCCACTGCCGTCTGGGTTTTCTACCATGGTGCCGGTAGGGTTGTCAACATAATCTATTACCACAATTTCGTTTTGCGAGCAAAGGTGTAAAAACCATAACATGTGACAACTGGAAATAGAAGCTACCAATAATTCTTCGGGATTGTATTTTGCACTATCGCCCCTGAAAGCACTATCGGATGAAGCAAAAATTTCAGGTTTATCTTTGGCCGTAATAATATGGGCTCTTTCGTAGGAGCGATAATCAAAAGTGCCACTGCCGGTATTGCCGGTCCAGGTAATATTAAGCTGGTATTGATGTTCTTTTTGCACTGGGTTTAAATTTTTGACTTTTGAATTTTTAATTCTCTGGCGTATTACTTATAAATTTTCACTTCATTCATACCATCACTATTACGTACGCCACGGTACATACCTTCGCTGTTAAACAACAATGCTGTATTGCCATTATTGTCTACACCAATCATGCCACCTTCGCCACCTATGCGTACTAATTTTTCATGCACCACAATATGCATGGCTTCTTGCAAACTAAGTCCTTTGTATTCCATTAAACAGCTAACATCGTAAGCGGTAACAGCACGTATAAATAACTCGCCATGGCCGGTACAACTAATAGCGCAGGTATTGTTGTTAGCATAAGTACCGCTGCCAATAATAGGGCTATCACCAATGCGGCCAAACTGTTTATTGGTCATGCCGCCGGTACTGGTAGCAGCAGCAATATTTCCATCACTATCAACAGCAACAGCGCCAACAGTACCAAATTTTTTATCTTTTACTTGTATGTTATGGTCAAGTGCAACGGTATCGGTACCCTGCACCAGTTGCCATTGTTTGTAACGTTGTTCGGCGTAAAAGTATTCGTCGGGTTGTAAGGTGTAATTTCTGGTGGCCGCAAAATCTAACGCACCTTGTCCACTAAGCATAACATGCTCTGTATGTTTCATTACATCCAATGCCAACTGCACCGGATTTTTTATACTATTAATGCCTGCAACGGCACCAGCTTCTAATGTTTTACCATCCATAATAGAGGCATCCATTTCATGTTTACCTGTTTTAGTAAATACCGATCCCTTACCGGCATTAAACAAAATATTGTCCTCTAAATCTATCACCGCTTGTAGCACAGCATCAATGGCTGTTAAACCGCCGGATAATTTTTTATAACCGTTATCCAAAGCCTTTTGCAAACCGCTTAAATAAGCCGCTTCCAGTTCAGGTGTTAAATCCTGTTTAAGTATAGTGCCTGCACCTCCATGTATGGCAATTGCAATTTTTTTCATAGTGTAATGTTGTTAGCTGCGATGTACTAAACTGTTTCTTGCTTCGCTTTTTTTCTGCTAAAATAATAAACCGGTACGCCTAATAAAACAATAACTAATCCGGCTAACGATGTTGTACTTTTTGCATACAGTAAACCCAGTGCCATGGTACCGGCCAGTATAATATAAATAATAGGTACAAACGGGTAGCCAAATGCTTTGTACGGTCGCTCAGCATCGGGGCGTGATTTACGTAACCTGAAAATACCTACAATGGTAAGTATGTAAAACAGTAAAGTAATAAACACTACATAATCTAACAGTAAACCGTACTTACCGCTTAGGCATAAAATACAGGTCCAGATACATTGTGCCCATAAAGCCCAACCTGGTACATTGTTGCTGTTAAGTACTGCCGCTTTTTGTAAAAACAATTTATCTTTTGCCATAGTGTAATACACACGGGCACCGGTAAGAATTAATCCGTTGTTACAACCAAAGGTTGATATCATAATCAATATAGCAATAACAATAGTGCCTGTATCGCCAAATATAGCGGTAGATGCGGCAGTACCAACCCTGTCCTCAGGAGCAAAAGCTATACTGTTACCAATAGTGCCATTAGGGTAGGGTATAGCCCCTTCTGTAATGGCCGGAGTAACGGGCAATACAGCCATGTACATTAAGTTGGTAAGTATGTAAATTACTGTTACAATTAAAGTACCTAAAAACAAACTAAGGCCCACATTACGTTGCGGGTTTTTAATTTCGCTGGCAATAAAAGTTACGTTTTCCCAGGCTACACTACTAAATATTGAGCCTACCATGGCCGATGAAATAATACCAATAGCAATAATGGTAGAAGCAGGAGAGGAGAAAAAATTCCAGCCAACTTGTTTGCCATCTTCAATAGCGGCACTGGTGGTAGAAAATGATAAACCCGATGCCCAGTTGGCCTCCCAAATGCTGCCTTTGGCGGCTAATAAAAAGCCAAAAACAATTAAACCAAACAGCGCAAAAAGTTTAACCAGGGTAAAAATTTTCTGTATTGCTTTTCCTTCTTTTACGCCCCGGGTATTAATCCATGTTAAAAATATAACCAATGCTATGGATACTAATTGGGCCGGGTAAAGTTTAAACCAATCGCCAATTTGCAGAATAATATTATCATCCGTCATGGTGAGGGCCGGAATAAAATAACCGGCAAATTTACTAAACGCCACACCTACTGCGGCAATGGTACCGGTTTGTATAACCGAGAAAAAACTCCAGCCATATAAAAAACCGGTTAACGGATTATAAGCTTCTTTTAAAAAAACATATTGTCCGCCGGCCTTGGGAAACATAGATGATAATTCGCCATAACTCACCGCAGCAAACACCGTCATAATACCGGTAATTAGCCAAAGTAAAATCAACCATCCACCGGAGCCAACGCTACGGGCCATATCGGCACTTACAATAAAAATTCCCGAGCCAATCATCGATCCGGCAACAATCATGGTGCCGTCCATTAAACTCATCGTGGGCTTTAAACCTTGTTCCTGGGCCATAGCAGTTTTTGTTTAGCCGTCAAGATAAGGAGTATTTTTGAGAGTTCAGATTTGAGAATTGAGAATTGAGATTTGAGAAGGGGTTCATTAGCAAATCAGCACATTAGCTAATTAGCACATTAATCTGGGGTTATCAGCACCAGTAATACTAATCAGCAGCATATCCGGCTTTCCATTCCAAGTCCTCGCCCCTCCTGCGTCGGGGCTGTGGGCTTTCCATTGCAATCCGGCAGCCATTCATCAGTATAACTTTATGCAGCATTACCACAAAAACAAACCCCTGATACGCTTGCGTATCAGGGGTAATATCTTTTCTCAAATCTCAATTCTCAGATCTCAAATCTGACATCTCCATACTATTTCTTACTCGATTTATATTTATCATTCAAGCCTTTAATAATATCGGCAGTAACATTGTAATTGGTATCGCGGAAATAAAACAATCCCGGATCATCAGATAATATATAAGTAAAATTGTGTTGCTCGTTGTATTCCTTTACAAACTCTTCAATAGCTTTTTTCAACGCCATTTTTTTCTGAATAACAAATTCATCATACTCCTGGCCTAAGCTGTTTTTACGGTTGGTCATGTTTTGCTCCAAACCTTGAATTTCTTTTTGTGCAGCTTCTGCTTCTTGTTGGGTAATATCAGGTTTGCCTTGGTATTTGTTTTGATAAAACAATACACGGTCCTGGTAGTTTTTACCTAAACGGTTTAACTCGGCATTAATCGCATTTTCTTTCTTTGCCATTTCTGACATAGCATCTTTTACCAATTGGGTATTTTCCTGTATAGAGTCCATTTCAAAGTAAGCCACCCTGAAAGGTTTTTCGGCCATCAGCGAATCTCTATTAGCCGATTTTTTAGGTGTAACAACACCTTTATTACCATTAAAATGTAAATAAAAAAGCACTGCTACCGCAGCCAATAAAACAACATTTAACGCTAGTAAACCTTTGTTCATGCACAAGTTTTTTTGCAAAGTAATCAAATGAAAGGGGGCAAAGATAGGGGAAAGGGGTACTTTAAGATACTGTTAACATAGCTCAGGCTAAATGAAAATGCAGAATGTTAAATGATACAGTAGTTTTTAATGATACTTTCATCCGTTTCGGCCCGCCGGGCCGCTACTTCTAATGGCGCATTGAAATAACCAAAGCGAATACACTGATAAATATATTTTGTTACAAACCATACAATACCTAACTGCTTATATTGCTCCACATGTTTTAACTCGTGCCTTAACCAACCCGGGTTATTTAAAAAGCAAGCTTTGCTAACACCATACAGGTAAATAGTAGTGCCAATAACAATAGCCGCATTACCGGCTTTTAGTTTTTGGGCAGCCAGCTTAGCCAGCAAAGCGTTCTCTATAATTTTAACCTGATACATTTTTTAATAGGATGCAATAACCTAAATTGTGGTTGTATGACCCCAAACACCAACAAGTTTAAAAATTTGCTTAATGTAAAGTGGAAACTGTACTTATTTTCAGGTATAATTTGTAGCGTAGTAGGTACTTTCTTTTCATTTATATTTAAGGATGAAGATTTTAATATCTGGAAATCTTTGCTGCTGTGGTTTTTTATTGGCCTATTGTGGGAAGGTTTGATGGAAAGTTTGGCAATTGGCTGAATAGAGTTTTAGGCGGAAGTAAAAACAAATAGCCTTAGCCGACTTTCCCTGCTGATTATGGTTATACTGCTGACGGGCTGCCTGATTTCAGTGGAAAGCCCGCACCCCGTGTTAACAAACAAGGCGACGGAGGAGCCGTAGTTTGTGTTACGCGGGGGAGGACTTGGAACGGAAAGCAGGTACCACTGCCGACCGGAGTTACTACTGCTGACAGCCCCAAATTAATGCTAAAAGCTTAATGCAGAACGCTTAACGCATAACGCTTAAAGCTGAAAGCTAAAAGCATTTAGCCTTCGGCTTTAAGCTTTTGGCTTCCCCTCAAAATCCACCTGTTTTCCACGTTATTGTAAAATATGATTTCTTATTTCGTTATTAGCCTTGCTACCCTTACCTTTGCGGCCAAAATAAATACCTATCTATATATATGGCAAATACAGGTAAAATTAAACAGATAATTGGCGCCGTAATCGACGTTCAGTTTAACGGTACACTTCCGGACATTTACAATGCCCTGGAAATTACTAAAGCTAATGGTGAAAAACTGGTTTTGGAAGTACAACAACACTTAGGTGAAGACAGTGTACGTACCATTGCCATGGACGGTACTGAAGGTTTGGTACGTGGTACCGAAGTAGTAGATACCGGCATAGCTATTGCCATGCCAACAGGCGAGGCTATTAAAGGCCGTTTGTTTAATGTAACCGGTGATGCCATTGATGGTTTGCCTGCGGTAAGCAAAGAGAATGGTCGTCCTATTCACGCTGCGCCTCCGGCATTTGAAAACCTAAGCACTGCTACAGAAGTACTTTTTACTGGTATTAAAGTAATTGACCTTATTGAGCCATACGCAAAAGGTGGTAAAATTGGTTTGTTTGGTGGTGCGGGTGTAGGTAAAACCGTACTTATTCAAGAATTAATTAACAATATCGCTAAAGCATACTCAGGCGTATCGGTATTTGCCGGTGTGGGTGAACGTACTCGTGAGGGTAACGACCTTATGCGTGAGATGATTGAAGCAGGTATTATGAAATATGGCGATGCTTTTAAACACAGCATGGAAGAAGGTGGCTGGGACTTAAGCAAAGTAGATATGAACGAATTGAAAGATTCTAAAGCTACTTTCGTATTTGGTCAAATGAACGAACCTCCTGGTGCTCGTGCCCGTGTTGCCTTATCAGGTTTAACTATTGCGGAATACTACCGTGATGGCGATGGCCAAGGTAAAGGTCGTGACATTCTTTTCTTCGTAGATAACATCTTCCGTTTTACACAAGCAGGTTCTGAGGTGTCGGCCCTTTTAGGTCGTATGCCATCTGCGGTGGGTTACCAACCTACGTTGGCAACAGAGATGGGATTAATGCAGGAGCGTATTACATCTACCCGTAACGGATCTATTACCTCTGTACAAGCGGTATATGTACCTGCGGATGACTTAACTGACCCTGCACCTGCAACAACCTTCGCTCACTTAGATGCTACTACCGTACTTAGCCGTAAAATTGCCGACTTAGGTATTTACCCTGCGGTGGATCCTCTTGACTCTACTTCACGTATCCTTACGCCTGCAGTAGTGGGTGAGGCGCATTATAACTGTGCTAACAGAGTAAAATTAATGTTACAGCGTTATAAGGAGTTACAAGACATTATCGCCATCCTGGGTTTAGATGAGCTTAGCGACGACGATAAAATGACTGTAGCCCGTGCACGTAAAGTACAACGTTTCTTATCTCAACCTTTCCACGTAGCCGAGCAGTTTACCGGTTTAAAAGGTGTGTTGGTACCAATTGAAGAAACTATCCGTGGTTTTAACATGATTATGGATGGCGAAGTAGATGAGTATCCTGAAGCAGCCTTTAACTTAGTAGGTTCTATTGACGATGCTATTGAAAAAGGTAAAAAATTATTGGCACAGGCACAGGGATAAGAAGAACAATTAGTTAATTTGGTAATTAGCTAATATGATAATGAATGGATTTTGTTTACCAGCTGCAGTTCCCTGATTGGGCTGATGTTGCGACGCTCCGTTCATCGTTCGGTTCTTTGTTCAACAATTAATAAATTAAAATTCTCCTCCGGGGGCCAGGTATATGAATCTTGAAATATTAACACCTGAAAAAAAGCTATACAGCGGCGAAGTATACGGGGTACAGTTACCCGGTATAAGCGGTTTGTTTGAGGTATTGGAAAGACACGCCCCATTAATTAGCGCTTTAAAAGAAGGTAAATTAAAAGTTATTAAAGACAAAACCTTTAACGATGTTACTTTCTTTCATATCCAAGGTGGTTTTGTTGAGGTATTAAACAACAAAGTAACCGTACTGGTAGAAGGTGCTACTGAAGCGTAAAAACAATTTGGAAATTAGATAATTTGGTAATTTGAAAATTGAAGAGCAGATTATTGTGCAATAATTATTGAAAAAGTTAAAAAAACGGCTGCATTGCAGCCGTTTTTTTTGTGCTTATAATTATAAAAAAAGGCGGCTGCAAACCTGCAACCGCCCAATTATTAATTCTTAATTACTAATTATTAATTATCCCCCGCACTATCTAATTCCTGAAGGAGTAGTAGTACCCGTTCCCTGGCTTTGTTTTCTTCGGGCCAGTTCTTGCTCTGCATAACCAAAAGCCTTTTTCATCATATCGGTTTTACGAAACTCGTACTTGGTACGAATCTTTTCTTCTTCCTGCGCAACAGATAAGAACATTGCATCAATAGCTCTTGCCGAAACAAAATCGGTCAGGTTGCTTTCAATAGGTTTGCCAATTAAAGGAATGCTATTGTAAATTTTAGCCACATTAGCCCATTCCTGGTTAGCGCCATTTAATCTTACCGTACTATCTACAATGGGGCGAAACGCACTCATTAATGAATTAGACATAGCAGTTTTAAAATAATCCGTAGCAGCACGGTTATTATCAGTAACCAGTATATTCAACACATCTCTAATGTTCATACTCTTAACCGAGTTAAGAAAAATAGGTTTGGCGGCAACTACGGCCGATGTCATGGCATTGGTGAATTTAGCCGTCACCTGGTTTAACAGGTTGCCCATTCCTAAATTGTTTAATGTCTTCTGAATTTTGTCGGCCTCACCGGGAAAAGCAAACTTTACCAATGGATTACCATTGTTTTGATTGGCAAATGCATCAAAACCGCTAAATAAACCTTGTGATAAGGCGTCTTTTAAACCGGTTGCCATTTCATACTCCGATGGCATTATAGCCGAAGCAATTTGTTTTAATGTGTCGCAGGACGATAAGAATAAAGTTGCACTCAATAAGCAACTTAGGTAAAGTCTTTTCATGTGTAATTTTTACAGGTTCTAAATTAGTTTTACTATAGTTTGGTAGAGAGTAGGCTAATGACGAACTGTTGCACCAAATAGATGCTTGGCAAATGTACATGCTTAATATAAATTATAAAACTTATACCAGCATCAATAGAAAGTTGTGGGTATAATATACTTAATTAGACCTCAGATCTTTGGGATAATTTATCATTTGTTTATACTCGCCACCTAATGTTTTTAACGCTTCCTGCCAAATGGAAGCATGACTGGTTTTAAAAATAAGTGATTCGGTAGCGGGTAGGGTTATCCATGTTTTTTCCTGCATTTCCTGGTCCAGTTGGCCTGCGCCCCAACCTGAATAACCCAGAAAAAAACGAATCATCTTTGCTTTTGTAGGGTCGGCTTGTAAAGTACTAACCATTGCTTCGTAATTGCCACTCCAAAAAACACCGGGCAGTACTTCCACACCACCGGGAATATCGTTAGGTAATAAATGAATAAAATGCAGACTGTTTTCATCAACCGGGCCACCATAAAATAAGGGTAAATCCATTTTTGATAGCGGAGGAAAAAGCTCGTTTAACCTTTTTTTGTACAAACGGTTTAACACAAAACCAAAAGTTCCTTCATCATCATGTTCACACATGAGTACCACCGTTCTTTGAAAGTTGGGATCATTCAAAAAAGGTTCGGCAATTAACAGCGTACCTTTTGTTAGCTCATTCATACTTTAAAAATAAGACGTTTTTTAAAAAACGAAGTTAAAAAACTTTGTAGCCGGCTGCTATTACCATAAAACATATGCGAATGCTCTATTTTTGCTGTTTGCACTAAAGTATTTTAGTACAATTAGCCGTAGATATAAACATAAAACTTTTATCTTTCCATCTAAAGCAAAAATTGGTTCGTGAAAAAGACATTCACTATAATTATCATACTCATTTCATTATCGCTGGTAGGCATTATTATATTGCAACTGTCATGGTTAACCAATATGAACCAGTTAAGCGAAGACAGGATTAAGCAACAGGTTGATGAGGCTCAAACAAATGCAAGTATTGAGTTAATTCAAATGAAATCGGCTTACATACCATTGCCATTGGCAGGCGGCACCAACCAGTTTTTAGAAGATTTTAGTCGCAGTTTTATCAAACCACAAACATTAGCTTCCAGACTTTCTGTTAAAGAATTGCATGACATCATTCGCAGAAATTTTAATGCCAAAGGATTAAAAAAAATACATTTTGATTTTGCCATTATCAATAGTAATTCAAAAGCTTATTTGCCCGACGAAATATTACTGGCTTCCAAAAATTTTGTAGCATCCTATAGCGATAGTGTAAATAATTACACACCACTTGGTGCATATATTATTTCTCAACCGGGTTCCGCATCAGAAAGTTTAACGGCTAACGAGTTTTTAATGATTACGGCTGTGGATTGGAAAGCATTAGTAATACGTTCCTTACGTTGGCCTATTGTCATGTCAATAGTTTTTACGCTTATTTTAATTGCAGCGTTTTATGTTACGGTACGTACCATGTTACAACAAAAGAAAATTGGTGAAATTAAAAACGATTTCATCAACAACATGACGCATGAGTTTAAAACCCCAATTGCAACTATATCCTTAGCCGTAGATGCTTTGAAAAATGAAAAAGTATTACAGCACGCTGAAAAAATAGATTATTTCCGAACCATTATAAAGGAAGAAAACCTGCGCATGAACAAACAGGTGGAAACTATTTTAAGAGCTTCGCAGTTAGAGAAACAAGAGATTGATTTAGCATTAAGGCCTTTATATGTACACGGTATTATACAGGATGTTGTGGCCAATTTTGCTTTACAGTTACAGGAAAAAAATGGCAAGATAGATTTGAATCTTCAGGCTACAAACGATTTGATTGACGCTGATGAAGTACACTTTGGCAACCTGATTAATAACCTGGTGGATAATGCCGTTAAATACTCTAAAACCAATGTTCCCATTCATATAAAACTATCCAGCCAAAGCACTGCTAAAAAACTCATACTTCGTTTTGAAGACAATGGTATTGGTATGAGTAAAGAAACCGTTAAGCGTGTATTTGAAAGGTTTTACAGAGCACACACCGGTAATTTACATAACGTAAAAGGTTTTGGTTTGGGATTAAGTTATGTTAAGTCTATGATTGAAGCCCATCACGGCGATATAAAAGTTGATAGTACCTTAGGCAAGGGCAGTGTGTTTACTATTGAATTGCCGTTGAAAAAGTAAAGAAGTCGGGAAGACCGAAAGACGGAAAGTCCGAAAGTCGGAAAGTCCGAAAGTCGGGAAATCCGAAAGACGGAAAGTCGGTGAGTAAGAAAAATCGTTAGTTAGTAGTATAAAAGCGATAACTCACTATTCTCTTTTCACTTCATCTTGTCTTAGTAATACTTTTTTGTTTACAAGCTACAGTTCCCTGATTGATCGTCCCTTGCGATCCGACAGAATCGGGAATGAATTATATACTCACTCTTGTGCTGCATATCGCTATTCAACAGCTTACCGCCAAATGCTTAAAGCTTAAAACAGAGGTCTCATCAATTTCACTATTCACCATTGACTATTCACTTTCTCTCCCATGAACTATTAACAATGAACTATTAACTTCTCTCCAATAAAAAAGCCCCTAAAATAGGGGCTTAGTGTGTCAACCGTCCACTGTTGAATATTATTGTTTCACAACTTTTTCAGTTGCTACTATTTTGTTATTGCTGATTACTTGTAAGAAATAAACACCTTTTACAAAGCTTCCTGCTTCTGTGATAGCAACGCTATTGAAACCTTTGGTAACACTTACATTTTTAGTTACTAAAGCCTGACCACCTGTGTTAATTACACGAATAGAGATTGTTTCATTTTCAGTAGCCTGGTATTGTACTTGTAACTGACTTACAAAAGGATTAGGAACAATTTGTAAGCTTACATTTTTGGTGTTGCTGAAACGTACAGTTCTTGTATCAGAAAGTTTTGCTTCACCGGTTACTTCTTTACCATTAATACGGTAGTAAACAATTTTAGCAGTAGTGCTTACACTGTTGTCTTTGTATTGGTATTTGTTTACACCGTTCATTGACATTACTACAGCAATATTTGTAAAGTTAATACCGTCGTAGCTGCGTTGAATTTCAAAGTTTGTATCAAAATCAAAAGTAGCAGCCCAATCTAATACCGGAACATTGTTGCTTAAGTTAACATTGAATGATTCCCATTTAACCGGTAAAGGTAAAGGAGCTTCTTCAGGAGAACAGCTTGCAAAAGAATTTACGGTATCCGGTGCAGAAAAATTATTGAACTGAACTGCAGCATAGTTACTGTACTGTACATCAAATATAAAAGAAGGGTTACTGTTTGTTCTGCTGGTTTCGTTTACATTAATTGTACCTGTAAATGAACCTTGACCAATTGTATGACCAGTAAGGTATAAATAACCGTTACCTGCAATTGTACCGTAGTTAGTAAAGTTTACACTTTTAATAGTACCTGCACCGCTTAAGTTTACTGTTCCACCGCTATTGGTAAAGAAAGAGTTGTTGCTAGCATTAGAAGCCCAAATTAAACCTGAACTATTCAATACTGCACCATTATTCATACTAATACCGTTTTGGCTGATAAAACGACAAGAGTTGTTTACAATGGCACGTTCGTTTAGGGCAATACGTTTAGCAACATTAAGGCTGCCTTGGTTATCTAAAGTACCGTTGTTTAATTCAATACCATCAGCACCCCATTGGTCGCCACCAATTGTAAGCGATTTTTTGTTAATTACTTTACTACCATTGTTGATGCTTAATTTACCGCTAATGGTTGTAGTACCTTGGTTAATTAATTCGTTAGTAGAAGCGTTTAATGTAAAACCACTGTTTATAGTAAGTGTAGCACCAAAGTAGTTGTTTATTTTACTGGTAGCAGTTAATTGCTGCGTTCCACCCCATTGGCTGAATAAAGTGGTATGACCGTAGTTTTCTAAATGAAAGTTTTGTAAAGCGCTAAAGTTGTTAATAACCGCAGTACCATTTACAATTACTTTAGATACGTGGTTACCGTAGCTAGCCGGGCTAAATGTAGCACCGCTGTTAACTACAATTACAGAACCTGAATTCCAGCTTGTAACTGTACCGGTAAAAACACCAGACTGTATAATAAGACTATCACCAGGTTGTAAAGTTGGGATGGTTTGGTTACCACCGTTATTTTTGTAGGTAGTTTGGCTGTTGGCTGTAAAAAGGTTTAGGGAAAAAACACTTAGGGCTACTAAGATAGTACGGGTAAAAATAGGGCTCATATCACTTGTTAAATAGGGTAAAAAAACGAATTATGTATTATGAGGATTACTTATTTGATTATGTATATTCCTTCGTAATACAACACAAAACTAATGTGCATTTTACTGTTATGCAATAGTAAAAATACCCACGATATATATTGTGCTTTTTACTGATATTATAAATTATTGAATATTAAACTTTTAGAATTTTAAAAAATTAAAAAATATTTTAAAATAATTTTTTTATTGATGTATGTCTATGCTTTTGAGGGCGTTTCAATCGTTTTTTCACCTGTTTTTCCTGAAATGTGTATAGGGTTTTTACTAAAAAATGTACGTTTTGCGTATTATTACCGTATGTAAAATCGGGAAATATACCATGTTTTAAAAATGAAAAATGGCAGAATTACGTAAAATTTTGGGTAGAGGAGGTATAAAAGTTTATACAAATAGTAGTTATAGGGAGCGTTATTTCTAGTATAATTATTTATAATATATAATAATAGAACCTTGGGTTACGTAAAAACACCTGCAAAAGGGTGAATAGCATTACAAAAGCTGAAGGGCTGACGGATGGAAGCGGTAGCTGGCGGTGCGTGGGATGGGTGTAGAGGGGCCACTACAAGCGGACAGCCGTATATGTAGTTGATAGTAGTAATGCTGCCGAAAGCCCCAAATAAGCCGCCCAAAAAGTACGCATAAAAAAATACCCCCTGCTAAAGCAAGGGGTAAACTTATTGAAAGGCCTGATTATTATTCTTCGCGGCCGTGACAGTTTTTGAATTTTTTACCGCTACCGCAAGGGCAAGGCTCGTTACGACCAATTTTTGGTGCTACTTTAATGGGCTCCTGTTTGGTAATAGGGGCACCACCATCAGTAGTGGGGTCAAAGCGGTCGTTTGCATTGGCTGCAAAATCGTCACCGGCATTGTCCACATCTTCCTTGTTCGCCTTCATTTTACTGTAGTCGGTTTTTTCTACCTTGGCTTCACGCAATGGCGCTTCGCCTTGCTCAATAGGTATTTGCGCACTGTTCAGGAAAGTAACGATGTTTTTGTTTACATCGGCATCCATATCCTTAAACTGCTGGAAAGCTTCTACCTTATATATTACCAACGGATCTTTTTGCTCCAAATAAGCGGTTTGTACACTTTGTTTCAAATCATCCATGGCACGTAAGTGCTCTTTCCAGGCATCATCTATAATAGCCAATGAAATGTTCTTTTCTAAAGCGGTAACCAGCTCTTCACCTTCGGTAGAAATGGTTTTATCTAAAGGCGCTACCACATTCAGCATCTTGCTACCATCAGTAAATGGTACCACAACATTTTCAATATGAGCCGGTTGTGTTTGACGAATGTTTTTAAATACCGGAATAGCATTTTTCTTCAACACATCTTTATGCTGGTTGTACGCTGCTGTGGCTTCGGCATATAATTGGTCGGTAACCGTATTAATGTCGCCTTTTTTAAATGCTTCCTCTGTTATTTTAGTATCTAAACCAAAACTAACCAGGCAGTTTAATTTAAAACCTTCGTAATCTTCGGTTGCACGGAAACCGGCTACCAGATTTTCAGATACTACGGCAAAGGCAGTGTCAATATCCAGTGCCAAACGTTCGCCAAATAAAGCATGCTGACGTTTAGCATAAATGGTATTACGCTGTTTGTTCATTACATCGTCATACTCCAGCAAACGCTTACGAATACCAAAGTTATTTTCCTCTACTTTCTTTTGTGCACGTTGAATACTGTTACTAATCATGCTATGTTGTATCACATCGCCTTCTTTGTAACCAAAACGGTCCATCATGCCGGCAATACGCTCGCTACCAAACATACGCATCAAATCATCCTCTAACGATACGTAGAATAATGAGCTACCCGGATCGCCCTGACGACCGGCACGACCACGTAACTGTCTGTCTACACGACGACTTTCGTGACGCTCTGTACCAATAATAGCCAAACCACCTGCCTCTTTAACGCCTGGCCCAAGTTTAATGTCGGTACCACGACCAGCCATGTTAGTTGCAATAGTTACTGCACCGGCCAAACCGGCACCGGCTACCACTTCGGCTTCCTTCGCATGTTGCTTGGCATTTAATACGCTGTGCGGAATTTTTTTCTGCTGCAGCATACGGCTTAATAATTCACTTATTTCTACCGATGTAGTACCTACCAGAACAGGGCGGCCGGCATTGCGCAGTACTTCTACTTCATCAATTACCGCCTTATATTTTTCACGTTTGGTTTTATAAACCATATCCTGCATATCCTTACGGGTAATGGCAATATTGGTAGGTATATTAACCACGTCTAATTTATAAATGCTCCAAAGCTCTGCTGCTTCCGTTTCGGCAGTACCTGTCATACCACAAAGTTTGTGGTACATACGGAAGTAGTTTTGTAAGGTAATGGTAGCGTAGGTTTGAGTAGCCGCTTCAATCTTCACATTTTCCTTAGCCTCTAAAGCCTGGTGTAAACCATCGCTGTAACGGCGGCCATCCATAATACGACCTGTTTGCTCATCTACAATTTTAATAGCACCGTCCATTACCACATACTCTACATCTTTTTCAAATAAAGTATAGGCTTTTAAAAGCTGTTGTACTGTGTGTATACGGTCAGCTTTTTGGGTGTATTCGTTTCTTAATTGTTCTTTTTGTTGTTGTTTTTCTTCGGCACTGGCATCGCTTTTTTCTACTTGCGCCAGTTTTACACCAATATCAGGTAAAATGAAAAACTCAGGATCTTCGGCATCCTTGGTAATCATGTTTAACCCTTTTTGGGTAAGGTCAACCGAGTTGTTTTTTTCTTCAATATGGAAAAGTAATTCCGAGTCAACTATATGCATGTTACGTTGCTGATCCTGCAAATAGTAGTTCTCGGCTTTTTGCATTTTTACCTTAACACCGGGTTCACTTAAAAATTTAGTTACCGGGCCATATTTTGGTAACCCACGGTAAGCACGGAAAAGGGCTAAGCCTCCGGTTTTAGGATCGTCTTCGCCTTTTTCAAATAACCTTTTAGCTTCGTTTAAATTTTGGCGTACAATTTTTTCCTGCTCTTGAAAAAGCTGGTGTACACGACCCCTGAAAATATGAAACTGCTGGTCGTCGCCTTTAGCAACCGGGCCAGATATAATTAAAGGAGTACGGGCATCGTCAATTAATACGGAGTCAACCTCATCCACCATCGCAAAATGATGGCCACGTTGAACCATTTCGTCAGCCGAGTGTACCATGTTGTCACGCAGGTAGTCAAAACCAAATTCGTTATTGGTACCGTAGGTAATATCTGCTAAGTAAGCTTGTCTTCTTTGTTCGCTGTTAGGTTGGTGTTTATCAATACAATCCACCTTTAAACCTAACCATTCAAAAATAGTTCCGTTCCACTCCTGGTCACGACGGGCCAGGTAATCATTCACCGTTACAATATGCACACCTTCGCCGGCTAGTGCATTAAGGTAAGCAGGCAGGGTAGATACAAGGGTTTTACCCTCACCCGTAGCCATTTCGGCAATTTTACCGGAGTGTAAAACCGCACCACCAATTAACTGTACATCGTAGTGTACCATGTTCCAGGTAACATCTACTCCGGCAGCCTGCCATGTGCGGCTAAAGCTTGATTGGTTGCCATTAATTTTTATGTATGTTTTTTTAACACTAAGGTCACGGTCTAAATCAGTAGCTGTAGATACTACTTCATCATTTTCTTTAAAACGGCGGGCCGTTTCTTTTACTACTGCAAAAGCCTCGGGTTCAATTTCCGAAAGGGCCTCTTCAATTTTTTTATTACGCTCTTTTTTCAATTTATCCACCTCTTGGTAAATTTCATCTTTACCCATTAGGTCGTTAAACGGCAAAGCCAGCGCAGCCTCATTTTTAGCGGCTATTTCAGCATTAATTTCTTTTAGGTGATCTTGAATTCTGGTTTTGAATTCCTGTGTTTTTGCTCTTAATTCATCGTTGCTTATAGATTGGTAAGCGGCAAAATGAGCATTAATTTTTTCAACAATCGGGGCAATTTTCTTTACATCTTTTTCCGACTTACTGCCACCAAACAATTTAGATATAAAACCAAACATGATTACGTATTATATGTATTTCTTAATAAGATTAAATATTGCAATTAAATTTCCTTGTCAAAAACAATGCTTAAAAACTTTTTCGGCCAGTTTGACAGGCCCGCAAAGATAATAAAGTGCAGCGAGACAGTTGTTTTTTATGTTACCAACGGCCTCCCCCTAACTTCGTTACTTCCCTTTGTGAACCTCCGAAGGAGGGGCTTAGTAAGCAGTTACGACAATTTAAAAATTTTATGATACCGACTTTTGTTCCCTGATTGATCGTCCCTTGCGTCGCACTCTTGTGCTGCATATCATTGTTCAACAGCAGAAAGCCAAATGCTTAAAGCTTAATGCTAAAAGACCAATACAAACTATGAACTATTAACAATGAACCATTAACCCATAAATTATTTTACTTTTCCTTAACTTACAAACTTTGTTTTTAGGTATTAATACAAAAGTTTTCAGATGAAGCTAAGAAACGGGGCATTATTTATATTATCGGCAGCCGTATTATTATTGGGTATTACGGCGTGTAACGATGCAGAAATTGGCAATTCGGTTGATGTAAACCAATCCACCATTTATTTTGATTATAACCTTACCGGTTACGAGGATATTGAAGAAGTTACCCTGCGACTGCAATACAAATTTGCCGGGCCAAACGGTACCACTTTATTATTAAATGATCCCAGCCAGGTTACGTTAGACGGGGTAGTGATTAAACCAGATAGTACAAAAATGAGCGGTGTATATTATGAAGTAATAAAACCAAAAGATGCATTTACCGGTGACCATGTTATTGAATTTACCGATCACAATAAAAAAACGTACACCGAAAAATTCAGTTATACTCCATTTGGCATACAATACAATTTGCCCGATACCATTACAAGAGAAAGGTTGGTAATTAACCTTACCGGCTTAAAACCTATTGATTATGTAAATGTATTATTAACCGATACGGTGTTTACCAACAGCGGCGTAAACCGTATTGATACGGTTAAAAACGGCGAGTTAATTATTACAAAAGCCGATTTGGAAAAACTAACCAAGGGTCCGGTTTATCTTGATTTACAAAAGGAAGAAAATTTACCCATAAAAAATGGCACTAACGAAGGCGGTAAGTTTAATAAACAGTTTAGCGCCCGGAAAGCATTTTTATTGGTGGAATAATGTAGCTTACGGTACATTAAACAAATAGCTATGCTTAAATGTATTGTATCGTTTGTTTTTATACTTACTGCCATAGCGGCAAAATCACAACAATTTAATTTAGCCGATTACAACACCAAGGCACACAAAACCACCCAAACGGGTATGTTGGTGTTAAGTGGTTGGGCGGTGGCCAATATTGGTACCGGTTTTATTGCAGCCGGACAAACAAGTGGCAGCAATAAATACATGCACCAGATGAATGCCTATTTTAATATAGTAAACCTGGCCATTGCGCAGGCGGGTTACTGGGGCAGCCGTAAAAGGGCCAAAAGCAGTCAATCATTTAGTCAGGCAGTAAAACAACAAAACAGCGAGGAAAAAACCTTTTTACTGAATGCCGGGTTGGACGCAGCTTATATTTTGGGTGGTTTGTACTGGGCAGAGTTGGGTAAAAAACACCAGGGCGAAAAAAAGTACTTTCAATTCAGGGGTTACGGCAAAAGCCTGGTGTTGCAAGGTGGCTTTTTAATGATTTTTGACGGCATTATGTATGCTATACGTAATAAACAAGGTAAAATACTATTTAAACAATTGGAAAACATTGATTTAGCGGTTGCACCAGGTGGAGTAGGATTGGTCTATAAATTTTAGATATGTTGCGAGGGGTGGATGAAACTCTTGAATACAACGATAAAAATGGGTCACCAAACCAGGTTTTACACCCTGTTTTCCACAAATAAATCATTTTATTGTAAGCTAAAGGAAATATGGCTGTGATGCTGTACTTTTGCGCCCAAATTGGGGAATAGTTAATCGTTCATTGTTAATGGTTAATGGGAGAGAGGGTGAATAGTCAATGGTGAGGTTTCTGCGTTCAGCTGCTGAACAATGATATGTAGTACAAGAGTGCGACGCAAGGGACGATGATTAGTATTCCTACAGCTGGTAACAAAAAAATAACGTTCTTAATATAAATACAGGTTTGTGAGCTAAGTAGGAAACAGAACTTACTACTTAAAACTTACTACTTATAACTATAATATACCATGGCCGGTCAATTAAAAGAAGTACGTAACAGGATTAAATCGGTACAAAGTACCCAGCAAATTACCAAAGCAATGAAAATGGTAAGTGCTGCTAAACTACGTCGTGCACAGGATGCAATTGTGCAAATGCGTCCGTATGCTAACAAGCTACAGGAAATGCTGAGCAATATTGTTAGTAATAGCGATGGCGAAGTAGGAATGGCGTTGGCTGAAGAGCGTGAAGTGGAAAAAGTATTGATTATTTCGCTTACCAGTGACCGTGGTTTGGCCGGTGCATTTAATACCAACGTTATTAAATTAACTAAAGCAACTATTGCTGAAAAGTATGCGGCACAAGCGCAAAAGGGTAACGTAACTATCTGGAGCCTTGGTAAAAAAGGTTTTGAGCATTTCTCCAAAAACAGCTTTAAAGCTACCGATACTTTTAAAGATATTTTTCAGGATTTGACTTTTGAAAACGTACAAAAAATATCGCAGGCTGCCATGAAAGCTTTTGCTGACAAGGAGTTTGACGTAATTGAAATTGTGTACAGCCAGTTTAAAAACGCAGCTACACAAAAATTTGAATTGGAAAGATTTTTACCTATTCCTAAATCGGAGAAGAAAGAAGGGGGTAAAAAAGCCGACTTTATTTTTGATCCTTCCCGTGAGGAACTGGTGGCTGAATTAATGCCGAAAATTTTAAATACACAGTTATTTAAAGCTACATTGGATTCATTTGCATCTGAGCATGGTGCCCGTATGACGGCAATGGATAAAGCCAGCGAAAACGCTAACTCAATGTTGCGTGATTTGAAAATTTCTTACAACCGTGCCCGTCAAGCTGCTATTACTACCGAGCTTACCGAGATTGTAAGTGGTGCAGCTGCTTTAGAAGGATAATTTTAGCAAAATATAAACATTTAGGCCCAGCCACGCTATTGTAAGCGTGGCTGTGTTTTTTTATGCACATTGGTATGCTCGTTTTGTTGGTAATTGAGTTTTATACCTCGGGCTTGGCATTGTATTTTCGGTACTTATTAGTAAGTACAATTTTTGTTTAATGGAAGCCATATAAAGTATGGCTGTAAACTATAGATGAGGAATACAATTATGGAAATTAATGACCTGATACCACATATAGAATCGCTGATTTTTGCCAGCGATAAAGCGCTTACTTCTTTAGAAATTACCGAGCATATTAATAATGCTTTTGGTTTTATGGAAGATAAAATTATGCTTGACCAGGTAGAATCTGCCCTGGATGGTATAAGAGAAAAATATGCATCGGAGTTTTATCCGTTTGAAGTAAAACAAAGCGGAGGTGGCTGGCAGTTTTTAACCAAGAAAGATTATCATAAAACCATTGCACAACTAAATGGCGATAAGTTTTTAAAACGTTTATCGGCAGCAGCATTGGAAACATTATCCATTATTGCTTACAAACAACCGGTAACCAAGGGCGAAATTGAAGCAATACGTGGTGTAAGCTCCGACTATGCGGTGCAAAAATTATTAGAGAAAGAGTTAATCATCATCACCGGCCGTAACGAAACCATGCCAGGCCATCCGTTGGTGTATGCTACTTCTAAAAACTTTATGGATTACTTTGGCATTAACTCGGCCGAAGAATTACCAAAAATTAAAGAGGTTTTAGCCGATCAGATTATTGAGCCTACCATTATGAAGGATGTAGTACCAGGCACACAATTAGAAGAGGAAGATGGTGATACCTTAACTGCCGTAGCAGAATTAGAGGAAGAAGAAATAAGTTTATCTGTTAGTGAAAGTGGTGAGCTGGTATTAAAGAATGAAGAAGAAGATACCAATGATGGTGAAGTAGAAGAAGATGATGCTGAATAATGCATGATGAATGAACATATTTAAGAGCCTTGCTATGCAAGGCTTTTTAGTATAATAAAAATTATAACTTAAAACTATCTTTGCCCGCAATACAATTATGGCACAAGTTTTATCCCCTCAGCAACTAACGGCAATAGCCCAACAATTTGGTACACCGGTATATGTTTATCATGCCGAAAGAATTAAAGAACAGTACAACAAACTAACTACCGCATTTAAGGAGTCGAACGTTTTGTTTTTTTATGCCTGCAAAGCGTTAACCAATATTAGTGTGTTAAAGTATATATGCGAGATAGGTGCTAATGTTGATTGCAGCTCTATTAACGAAGTAAAACTGGCGCTGCATGCGGGTTTTCCGGCAAGCAGGGTTTTGTACACTTCTAACGGAATAGCATTTGACGAAATTGAGGAGGCAGTTGGTTTAGGTATAACGGTTAATATTGATAGTTTATCAAACCTGAAAAAGTTTGGCCAAAAATATGGTCATAGTTATCCGGTAGGTTTGCGCTTACGTCCAAATATTATGGCTGGTGGTAATTTAAAAATTTCTACAGGTCACGAAAAAAGCAAGTTTGGTATCCCGGTTACACAATTAAACGAAATAAAAACCATTGTACAACAGCATAATATTTTTGTAAGCAACCTGCACATACATACCGGCAGTGAATTAAAAGATGTGGAAGTATTTGTAAAAGGTATTGAAGTGTTGTTTGATATTATTCCGCATTTTCCCGAATTAAAATCTATTGATTTAGGCGGTGGCTTTAAAGTGCCATACAGCGATGCTGATGGTGCAACCGATATGGATGCATTAGCCAAAGCAGTGAAAGAAGCATTTGATAGTCACCCACAAGCAAAAGATTTACAAATATGGTTTGAGCCCGGTAAATACATGGTAAGTGAGTGTGGTTATTTTATTACACAGGTTAATGTGATTAAAGAAACTGCAGCCGTAACATTTGCCGGAGTAAACAGTGGATTCAATCATTTAATCCGTCCTATGTTTTACGATTCTTATCATCGTATAGCCAACCTTAGTAACCCGGATGGCGAATTAAAAACTTATACCATTACCGGTAATATTTGCGAGACAGATACATTTGCAACCGACCGTGAACTACCTGTTATTAACGAAGGCGATTTATTGGTATTTTATAATGCAGGTGCTTATGGTTTTGAAATGAGCAGCAACTTTAACTCACGCTACAAACCCGCTGAAGTATTGGTGAAAGATGGCGAGGCTAAATTGGTAAGGCGAAGGGATGAGTTTGAAGATTTGTTGCGTAATCAGATTTACTGAGTTTAAGGTTTAATGTATAAGGTTTAGGGTTATCGTGATGCATTATCGAGTCCTACTTCTAAATACTACATACTTTATACTGCATACTATTTTTATGTTACCAGCTTCAGTTCCCTGATTGATCGTCCCTTGCGACGCTCCGTTCAACAGCATATCGCTAATCAACAATAAAAAACGGTGTAGCAATGCTACACCGTTTTACTTTTATTACAAACGTATTAGTTGTAATTAATATTCAGTTTCTTCTTCGCCTAAATTAACAGGGTAACGGTAAGTACCGCCTGAGCCTGGGTAAAAACCTTCTAACTGTATTGTACTACCAGAAGCCTGAGCAATAATATTTGCCAAAGCATCCATGTTTTTTACACTGTATCTATTAACAGAGGTAATTACAAAGCCGTCAGAAATTCTGCTGCGATCTAATAATCCGCCTTTATCAACTTTCTTAACCGTAACACCACCACTTAAATCGTATTTGGTAGCAACTTTTGTATCTACATTTTCAAACTCACCGCCTAAGCGTTCAATTAAAATATCGGCGGCAACAACTTCTACCTTGCTAATATTTCCGGCTAAAATAACGTCCACATTTTTTTCCTGGCCATCACGGATATAAGTAAGTTTTACTTTATCACCCGGTTTGTAGCTGGCAATTTGTCCGCTCATTTCTAAACCCGATGCTACGCGGTTGCCATTTACTTTGGTAATTACATCACCACGTTTAATGCCTGCTTTGTATGCCGCACCATCACTAGGTACTGCTTGTACATATACACCACCACCTTCTTTAACACCGGCTCTTTTAATATGTCCATCATTATCTGTTGTGGGGTAGCTAATACCTAAGTAACCACGTTTTACATCACCAAACTCAATTAAGTCGTTTACAATTTTTTTGGTAATGTTTACAGGTATAGCAAAGGAGTAACCTGCATAAGTACCATTAGGTGCTAATATAGCCGAGTTAATACCAATTAATTTGCCATCTGTATTAATTAAAGCGCCACCACTGTTACCTTGGTTTACAGCAGCATCGGTTTGTATAAAGTATTCAACCGGTGAGTTACTCTGGCGACTGTTAATACCAATGGTACGTCCTTTTGCACTGATGATACCTGCGGTAACAGTTGCTTCCAATGTTAAAGGGTAACCAACAGCTAAAACCCATTGGCCCAATTTTGTGTCGTCAGAGTTGCCATATAACATGTAAGGAAAACCGGTACCGTCAATTTTTAAAACTGCCAAGTCAGAGCTGGCATCACGGCCAATTAATTTGGCTTTGTATGTTTTCTTGTTTTCGTTTAATGTAACGGTAATTTCATCTGCAACACCATCACGTCCGTCAGATATAACGTGGTTATTGGTAACAATATAGCCGTCTTCGCTTATAATTACACCACTACCCGAAGCTCTTTGCTCTGGTTGTACTTGTGGTCCGTAATTAAAAAACTGGTCAAAAAAATCATCCATGCCACCACCGCCCCGGCGTGAGTTAGGTAGATCGTTGCTTATTTTTCTGGCCGGTATCTTCGTTTTAATATGTACCACTGCAGGCACTGCTGCTGCTGCTGCTTTGGTAAAATCGGTTAACGCTTCACCATTACCACCATTTTCATTGTAGTGGGCATAATTAACAGGTAGCTTGGTTCCGTTTTCTAAAGTGTAAGTGCTGTTAGTTCCTTGTTTAACAAGTTTACCATACACCCAAACACTACCTACTGCCGAAACTGCACTAATGGCTACTACCAGTAAAAGTTGTTTAAATTTCATATTCGTTCGTTTTATATCATTTAAATCTTCGTCAGGCTTTTGTTTTCAAATTTGGTGCCTGTGTTCTACAAAGTAACAAACTGTCAGTTTGTTTTGTTAACCGTTTAATTAGTTTAACAATACATTTACTAAGGCCTTCGTAGATAGTCTCAAATTTACTGATTGCAAAGGGAAAGTAAAAATTAAAAAGGAAAAAATGGGAGATAGCACGCTTAATAAAGAATAGAGATAAATAAACATGTTTAAAACACCAACAACGAACTATCCCCATAGCTTAAAAACCTAAAGTTATTTTCCAAAGCATAAGCATACACTTTGCGCCAATCATCCCCAATACTGGCCGCTACTAATAACAATAAGGTAGATTGAGGCTGGTGAAAATTTGTCACCAACATGTTTACTACTTTAGGTATATAACCCGGGGCAATAATAATTTGTGTAGTGGCAATTAGTTTATGCAATTGCTGCTGTTGCAACTTTTGTAACAATGCCTGCATGGCTTCTTGCATAGTGTAATGTTGCAGCAATTGGTAACATTCCCATTGCGATAAATGCACATCCTGTGTTAAAGAAAAGCCGGATGATGTTATACATTTTACACCCAGCCAATACAAGGTTTCTAATGTACGCATACTGGTGGTACCAACGGCAATAATGGGTTCTGTATGTGTAGCAAGTGTAGCTATAAAATCAGTGTCAACATCTATCCATTCGCTATGCATATCATGCTCCTGCATGGTAGCCGCTTTTACTGGTTTAAAAGTACCGGCACCAACATGTAACGTAAGGTAAGCGGTAGTAATATTTTTTTCTTGTACGGCACTTATCACTGTTGGAGTAAAATGTAAACCTGCTGTTGGTGCAGCAACCGATCCGTTGTTTTTAGCATATACCGTTTGGTAACGGGTATCGTCGGTATTATCGGCTTTGCGTTTTATGTAAGGTGGTAATGGCATTACACCGGCCGCATGTAAAACTTCAGCAAAACTTAATGGTGTATCGGGCCATTCAAATTGTATGATAAATCCCGATTCAACTCTATCAACAATACTTGCCAATAAAGTAATAGTTCCTTCTTGTGTATTAATTTGTTTTTCTAATACTACACCCGTTTTCCATTTGCTGGCGCCACCTACCATACATAACCATTGTGTTTTTTCCTGTTGCAACATGGCAGTACTTACATCGGCATTGGGGTAGGGTTGCAGACAAAAAATTTCAATATTACCACCGGATGGTTTTTGAAATAATAACCTGGCTTCAATTACCTTGGTATTGTTAAAAACCAACAGGCTATTGGCGGGTAAATAATCGGGTATGTTTTTAAAAATGCTTTCAGTTATTTCTCCTTGTTTGTACACCAATAATTTAGATGCATCTCTTTCTGCTAAAGGGAAATAAGCAATTTTTTCATCGGGCAGGTTATAGATATAATCCTGAATATTTATTTCTTGTGGCTTCATACTTTGTACGACTGACTGTCGTGTTTTAATGAAGCGCAAAGATAGGGCGTAGGGTGAAAGGTTTAAGGTGGTAAGGTATAGGGTGAAAGGTTCATTGTTTAAATGTTGAAAGTAGAGACGCCATGTTGGCGTCTCGGCGTAGAGCATCATTGAGAAGTTAATATAGTGTGTCTACAAAAAGAATATTTTGGTTTTGCATAATGCCCAATAAGGCCTTTCGTTACTTCCCTTTGTGAACCTCCGAAGGAGGGGCTTTAGAAACGCTTAAATTTTAAAAACAAGTGCTTAAATATTTGCACTTGCATAATGCTCATCTATGTTAACAAAGTTGAAGAGTGCGACGCAAGGGACGATGATAGTAGTAATGTAGCTGACTAACAAAATAATAGTATGTAGTATTTACATTTTAGTATATAGAAAGTAGCCTACACTGTTACGAAAAACCTTGAACCTTTGGAACATTGAACCTTTGGAACATTGAACCTTTGAAACTTTTCCTACCACAAAATACCACCAATAGCCAAAAAGCTACCCAATTTTGCTGCTTTTACACCTTTTCGGATGAATAAGCTGATTGTACAATAGACTGAAAGCGTCACAAACTCACATTTGCCCTTCAAAAATGCCACTGCATAAATGCCTGAAAAACCTTGTTTTATGGGTTTATACACAGTAATCCACAGGATATGCACAGTAATCCACAGGTAATCCACGTTGTTTTTAGGCTTTAGCGGGTAAAAACTAATAAAAGCCTTACTGGTACTAGCTTGTAGCTAGTTTAAATATGTGGAAAAAATTACAACTCCGTTTTTTGGGTGCAAAGTGGTAAAAAGTGTTATTTTGTGGTAATAAATGGGAAGATTGCCCAAGTAATTGAAAATGATAACACTTCGCGGAGAATTTGCAGTAACACTGGACGCTAAGGGGCGTTTCCTGCTTCCGGCCGGCCTTAAAAAGCAGGTGGAAGAGCAGGGTGGGCTGCGATTTGTTATTAACAAGGGTTTTGAGCAATGTCTGAATTTTTATCCGGAAGTGAATTGGTTACCGGTAGAAGCAAAGGTAAATGCCCTTAACGACTTTAAACTGGAAGTGCGTCAGTTTAAAAGATTATTTATGAACGGGGTTACTGATGTGGAACCGGATAGTGCAGGCAGAATTTTAATTCCCGGTCCGTTGAAAGAATTTGCGGGTTTAAGCAAAGACATTGTGTTAACCACCGCAGGTAACAAATTTGAAATTTGGGATAGTAATAAGTATAAAGAGTTCTTTGAGTCACCAGTATCGAATTCGTTTAGCGAATTGGGCGAAAAATTATTAGGCGGCGAGTCTGATATAAACCTGTAACAGCCATGGCAAAAAACAGGCAACAACCAAAAGCAACGCAAGCGGCAACCGAACAAGAAGCGGCCGATAGCGGGTACCATATACCCGTACTATTGCACGAAACTATTGAAGGGTTAAACATAAAACCCAACGGTATTTATGTGGATTGCACATTTGGCGGCGGCGGGCATGCAAAAGTTGTTTTGTCGCATTTAAATAATGATGGCAGGTTGATTGCTTTTGATCAGGATGAAGATGCGAAACAAAATATACCCGATGATAAAAGGGTAACATTTGTACCGCACAACTTTAAACACCTGTACAGGTTTTTACGTTTGCACAACATTACACAGGTTGATGGTATTATGGCCGATTTAGGCGTAAGCAGTCACCAGTTTGATGAAGGCGAACGAGGTTTTTCTACCCGCTTTAATGCCAACCTGGATATGCGTATGGACAGAAGGCAACCAACAACCGCTTTTGATATAGTAAATACTTACAGCGAGTTGCAGTTGCACAAATTATTTGAACAATATGGCGAGGTTACCAATGCAAAAACATTAGCCCGCAGCATTGTTCAAATGCGTAACAATGTATCCATGCAAACTATCGATGGCTTTAAAAATGCATTACGTGAACTGGTGAAAGGCAATCCCAAAAAGTACTTTGCCCAGGTTTTTCAGGCTTTACGTATGGAGGTAAATGATGAAGTAGGAGCGTTAAAAGATATGTTATCGCAAACAACGCAGTTACTAAAGCCCGGCGGCCGCTTAGCCATTATTTCCTTTCATTCCATCGAAGATAGAATAGTAAAGAACTTTTTTCGTCGCGGTAGTTTTAACGAACCCGAGGACAACCCTTTTACCAACCACCCTACTGTTTCTGAGTTTACCATCATCACAAAAAAACCGGTGATGGCTTCAGATAGCGAAGCAAAACTAAACCCGCGGTCACGTAGTGCTAAGTTGCGTGTGGCCGAAAAAAAGTAACCGGTATTAACTGGTTTATTTTTTATGATACCGGCAGCAGTGCTACTATCATCGTCCCTTGCGTCGCACACTTGTGCACCTGTAACATTATTCAGCATTGTGCAGGGTGCACCCCGATTCATCGGCGGTACAGCATATCGCTATGCAACAGCTTAAAGCAAAAAGCGCAAAGCAGGGAACAAAAAACTATGAACCATTAACAATGAACGATTAACTAAAAAAATGTCAGAACAAAAAAAAATAAATTGGAAAAAATGGTTGAACTACCAAATGGTGGTAAAACAAGTTCCGTTTTTTTTATTCCTGGCATTATTGGCAGTAGTGTATATATATAATGGTCACTATGCCGATAAAACTGTAAGAAAAATAAACCGTACAGCAAAAGAAGTAAGAGAGTTGCAGCACGAGTACAAAGCCATCAAGGCCGAAGTAATGTTTCGCAGCAAACCAAGCGAAGTAGCAAAAGCCGTTGAACCATTGGGTTTAAAAGAACCTGCTGAAGCAGCGGTTATTTTAAAAGATAGTGTAGAAAAAAAGTAATAAGTGATAAGTTTTAAGTTATAAGCTGCTGACTTATTACTTAAAACTTACAACTCAAAACTAAAAAATGGAAATACGTAAAGACATATTATGGCGTGTGTACCTGTGTTTTATAGGTATGACCGTGTTATGTGTTTTTATTATTGGTAAAGCAATTTATATACAAGGTCCGCAAGGCGAGCACTGGCGCAGCATGAGCGATAGTATGCACCAGAAAATTGTTGAGTTAGATGCTGACCGTGGTACTATTTATAGCGAAGACGGTCAGATGTTAAGTACATCCATGCCACAGTTCGATATCTATATGGATATGCAGGCAGATGGATTACGCGACAAGAACGGAAAAATATTTAAAGAAAATATTGATTCATTCACCATTGCATTAGCCGGGTATTTTGGCGATAAATCTGCCCAACAATATAAAGCCGATTTGCAGGAAGCTTATAAAAAGAAAAGACGTTATTACCCATTGCGTAAAAAAATGTCTTTCGAAGATTATAAAAACTTTCGTCAGTTTCCATTGGCTCGTTTAAGCAGGAATAAAAGTGGCGTAATTGTAGAAGAAACCAGTAAACGTGTAGCACCATTCGGTTTACTGGCTAACAGAACCATAGGTTTATCTCGTGAGTTTATTAACAGCGATGGTAAAGTGAAAAAGATGAATGTGGGACTGGAGATGAGTTATGATAGTTTACTGGTAGGGCAAAAAGGCCAACGCCTTGTACGTTTTATTACAGGTGGTGCAGTACCGGTAGAAGGTTTTCAGGTAGAGCCGGAAAATGGTAAAGACTTATATACCACCATCGACGTAAACATGCAGGATGTAACACAAAATGCATTGTTGAAAATGATGTTACAAAGTGAGGCAGAATTTGGTTCGGCCGTATTGATGGAAACCAAAACAGGTAAAATAAAAGCCATTGCCAATTTAGGCCGCCATGCAGATGGCACTTATTGGGAAGATGATAACTACGCACTGCGAGTTTCAGAACCGGGCTCAACTATTAAACTGGTAACATTATTATCGGTATTAGATAAAGGTACTTCTAAGCTGGACGATTTGGTGGAAGTAGGTAGTGCCGGCAGAATGGTAGTTGGCCCAAGAAATGTAAACGATGCTGAACGTTCGCCTAAAGCAGTACTAACCGTTAAAGAAGCATTTGCACATAGTTCAAATGTGGGTATGAGCAAACTGGCATTAAAAGCTTTTGGTCAAAACCCAAAAGAGTTAGGTGAGTACATGAAAAAATATGGTATGGCCGATAAGTCGCCTATCGATTTAGATCATTTACCAAAACCACGTTTAGCCCCGTTGGAAAAAGGTAACGGTGGCGTAATGAATATGATTACCATGAGCTTTGGTTATGCAGTTAACGTTAGCCCTATACAAACGCTAACATTATATAATGCAGTGGCTAATAATGGTAAAATGGTAAAACCTTATTTGGTAAATAACATACAACAAAATGGGTTGGTTATAAAACAGTTTGATCCCATTGTAATAAACGATCAAATATGTAAACCCGAAGTAATAAAAGCGGCGCAAGCAAGTATGGAAGCTGTTGTTACCGAAGGCACTGCCCGCAAAGCCATGGCCGGCTTGCCTTTTAAGGTAGCAGGTAAAACAGGTACAGCGCATGTGGCAGATGGAAATATAAAATATGGTCATGGTGTGTACCAGGCATCTTTTGTGGGTTACTTCCCGGCCGATAATCCGCAATACAGTTGTATTGTAGTAATAAGAACAAAGCCTCATGCAGCAGTACACTATGGTGGTTCATTAGGCGGTCCGGTGTTTAAAGAAATTGCGAGTAGGGTGTATGCTATGCATGTTGATAGTAAAAGTCCAAGCCAGTTTACAGCAAAAAAAGATAGCTCGGCTTATTTCTATGCAGGCAGTGCTACAGATTTTAAACAAGTGTATGGTACATTAAATATCAATTTCCGCGACTCGGCTAAAGATAAAGATTGGATAAATGTATATGGTTCGGGTAATGCACCAACAGCTACTATTAATAATGTACGCAAGCAGTTAATGCCAAGTTTAAAAGGCATGGGTTTAAAAGATGCTTTGTATTTATTAGAATCAATGGGAGTAAAAGTGCAGGTAAAGGGTAAAGGAAAAGTATTAAGTCAATCAGTAGCTGCGGGTACAACATTGGCTAAAAACATGACAGTAACAATTGAATTAGGATAAAATATTAGTGAGTGTTATTACAGGATGTTTTATATAAAGTAGCTATTCAATCACTCAATGGTACAACAGCCATTGATGTTTCCGGAATCCAATCCGATTCCAGAAAAATAGTTGCGGGTAATGTTTTTGTAGCGGTGAAAGGTGTAGGTGTTGATGGTCATTTGTTCATTGAAAAGGCGATTGAAAAAGGTGCAACGGTAGTAGTGTATCAAACGGCTCCGGCAACTTTTAATAATAATGTGGTGTATATATCGGTAGAGGAGAGTGCAGTTGCCTTAGGTATTATGGCGGCAAACTTTTACAAAAACCCTTCTGCTCAAATAAAAGTAGTAGGTGTTACCGGTACAAATGGTAAAACAACTATTGCCACTTTATTATACAAGCTCTTTACATCGTTGGGTTATAAGTGCGGTTTGTTAAGTACTGTAAATAATATTGTTGGTAAAACAATATTAGAGGCAACACACACCACACCGGATGCGGTAAGCTTACAAGCTTTGTTGCGTAGTATGGTTGATGAAGGTTGCGAATATGCTTTTATGGAAGTAAGCTCTCATGCCATTCACCAACATCGTATTGCTGGTTTGCAATTTGCGGGTGGTTTATTTAGCAACATTACACACGACCATTTAGACTATCACCAAACCTTTGACGAATACATCCGTGTAAAGAAAATGTTTTTTGATGGTTTAGCTGCAAATGCGTTTGCCATCACAAATGTTGATGATAAAAGAGGGCTGGTGATGTTGCAAAACACACAGGCAAAAAAATATAGTTACAGTATTAAAACCCTGGCCGATTTTAAAGGGAAGCTCATTGAAAATAATCTGACCGGTTTAGTATTAAGTGTAAACGATTTGGAAACACATTTCAGGTTAATAGGTGAGTTTAATGCTTATAACTTGTTAGCAGTGTATGGTGCAGCCATTTGTTTAGGGCAGGATAAAGTGGAAGTGTTACAACACTTAAGTATGTTAACCGGTGCCGAAGGACGATTCGATTTTTCTGTTTCGCCTAAGGAACAAGTAATAACCATTGTTGATTATGCACATACACCGGATGCATTGTTAAATGTGCTGGCTACTATAAAAAAACTAAAGCAAGGAAACGAGAAAGTAATAACGGTGGTGGGTTGCGGTGGCGATAGAGATAAAACCAAACGTCCGGTAATGGCAACAGTTGCTTGCGAGCATAGCGACAAAGTTGTTTTTACCAGCGATAACCCACGTACCGAAGATGCGGCACAGATTATAAAAGATATGGAAGAAGGACTACCGGCTGCCGCCAGAAGAAAGTACCTGGCCATAACCGATAGACGTGAAGCTATTAAAACAGCAGTAAGTCTGGCTAACCCCGGCGATATTGTTTTGATTGCCGGAAAGGGACACGAAAAGTACCAGGATATAAATGGTGTAAAAAACCATTTTGACGATAAGGAAGTAGTACAGGAAATGATTGATTTGTTAGAAAAATAAATTTAAAAGCGCAACCACAATGTTATATCATCTTTTTGATTGGTTTAAAGATCAGGGAATAAAATTCCCCGGTAGTGAGTTGTATCGTTTCGTATCATTTCGTGTATTAGCGGCTGTATTGTTAGCCTTGTTTATTACCATGGTGTATGGTAAAAAACTAATCAGGTTTTTACAAAATAAGCAAGTGGGTGAGTCGGTACGTGATTTAGGTCTTGCCGGTGAGCAAGCAAAAAAAGGTACACCAACCATGGGTGGTTTAATCATCATCATGGGCATATTGGTCCCCACTTTATTGCTGGCAAAACTTAATACAGTCTACATCATATTAATGTTGGTAGCAACAGTTTGGTTGGGCATTATTGGTTTTATTGATGACTACCTGAAACTAAAAGCCAAACAAAAAGCAAAACTGTTAGGCGCTAATTATAAAAAAAGCGACAAAGATGGTTTAGCCGGTTGGTTTAAAGTTTTTGGACAAGTTGGTCTTGGCATTTTAGTAGGCGCAGTTCTTTATTTTAATAGCGAGGTAAAAATTTGGCGAGAATATCAAGGTGTACCAAAGGTTGGTGAGAAAGGTTTTTTTGAAAGAACTGTAAATGGTAAAACAAAATACTTTGTAGAAACCAAAGAGCCTATTACCACTATTCCATTTGTAAAAAACCACGAGTTTAACTATGCAAAATTATTACCGGAAGGGCTAAGAGATTATGCATGGGTACTATATATACTGGTTGTCATTTTTATTATCACAGCAGTATCTAACGGTTCAAATATTACGGATGGTCTCGATGGATTGGCTACCGGAACCTCGGCATTAATTGGTGTCTGTCTCGGCATATTTGCTTATGCCAGTGGTAACTTTTTCTTTGCCGATTATTTAAACATAATGTACATACCCAACCTGGATGAGCTGTCCATTTTTATAGCAGCCATGGTTGGTGCATGTGTCGGGTTCTTGTGGTACAACTCTTATCCGGCGCAGGTTTTCATGGGCGATACCGGTAGTTTAACATTAGGAGGAATCATTGCTGCTATCGCCATTATTGTACATAAAGAATTATTGATACCTATTTTCTGTGGTGTGTTCCTGGTAGAAGTGTTAAGCGTAACACTACAGGTTACTTACTTCAAGTACACTAAAAAGAAGTATGGCGAAGGCCGAAGAATTTTCTTAATGAGTCCTTTGCATCATCACTATCAGAAGAAAGGATATCATGAAGCAAAAATTGTAACACGTTTTTGGTTGGTATCAGTGTTATTAGTGGTATTAAGCATAGCCACTTTAAAAATGAGGTAATTTATGTTGACCAACTGCAGTAACACAGATGATCGTCCCTTGCGATCCGATAGGATCGGGATTTAATTTATTTCCAGTGGAAATGAATTAAAGACTTACTGTTGAGCAGCATATCGTTAATCATCAATCGTAATAAAGCAAAGAGTTACATTGATATAAAAAGTTCGAAAAACCGCTAGTAGCAATCCTATCCTTGATAACCGCATAAACGAGTATGTGATGAGAGTGATATTTCATCTGATTACTTTGAAAAACCTTTTTACTGTTTGGAAACATCAATATGGCAAAAAAAATAATAATACTGGGCAGCGGCGAAAGCGGAGTAGGCGCAGCCATCTTAGCCAAACAAAAAGGCTTTGATGTATTTGTTTCCGATAGTAGTTCTTTAAAAGAGCAATATAAAATTGAGTTAAACGAAGCACAGATTGAATGGGAAGAAGGCGGTCATACTTTGGAAAAAGTATTAGCCGCAGATGAAATTGTGAAAAGCCCCGGAATACCTGAAAAAGTGCCGGTAATGAAAGCCATCAGAGAAAAAGGTATATCCGTTATAAGTGAAATAGAATTGGCTTACCGATATAAAGGTGATAGTAAAATAGTAGCCATTACCGGAAGTAACGGTAAAACAACCACTACTACTTTAATACACCATATATGTTTAGTTGGTGAATTAGATGCAGCCTTGGTAGGTAATGTTGGTTTTTCTTTTGCCCGGCAAGTGGCAATAAGTCCAAAACCATATTATATAGTGGAAGTAAGCAGTTTTCAGTTAGATGATATAAAAACGTTTAAACCGGATATAGCGGTGCTAACGAATATAACAGAAGATCATTTAGACAGGTACGATTATAAGTTTGAGAATTATATAGCCAGTAAGTTTAGAATAATCATGAATCAGGACGAGAAAGATTATTTTATTTATTCGGAAGATGATGAAGTAACGATAAAATATTTAGAACAATTTAAGAATCACTCTAACCCACTACCCATTAGTATGAGAAAGGAAACAAACGGCGCATTTATTAAGGACGGAGACATGTACGTAAGAACAGGCGAAGATTTTATTACAATGAGTGTTGAGGATTTTTTCCAAAAAGGGAAACACAATCAATATAATACTATGGCAGCTTGTTTGGCGGCAGAAAAATTGGACATACGAAAAGACCGCATTAAAGAAGCGGTGCAAACTTTTCAGAGTTTAGAGCATCGTATGGAACCGGTTATTTCGGTACGTGGTGTGGAGTTTATCAATGATAGTAAATCAACTAATGTAAACTCGGTATGGTATGCTTTAGAAAGCATGGTAAAACCAACTGTTTTAATATTAGGTGGTGTTGATAAAGGCAATGATTACGGCATTTTGAAAGACCTGGTGAAACAAAATGTAAGAGCTATTGTATGTATGGGTTTAGATAACTCAAAAATACACGAAGCGTTTGCTGATGCAGGTGTACCTATTGTTGATGCATCCAGTGCACAGGATGCTGTAAGAGCTTCTTTTGAATTAGCTAAAGTAGGTGATGTGGTTTTATTAAGTCCGGCTTGTGCCAGTTTTGATTTGTTTAAAAATTATGAGGACAGAGGAACGGAATTTAAACAAGCGGTGAGAGACTTGTAAGACAATTTGAAAATTTGGTAATGAAGAACAATGTAGGATTTCTGATTTGAAGATGTAGGATTTGAAGCTGTTATTATGCATGAAGTATTACAGTATAGAAAATTTGCTTACTGCTTAATGCTGAATAAAGTTGATGCAGTTGAAGAGTGCGACGCAACAGACGATGATAGGAGTAATGCAGTTGGTAACAAAAAATAAATTCTGAATATAAAGAAACAAAAACTCCCCTTTAGGGGTTGGGGGTAAAATAAATGTCGGCAACGGTAGACATACAAGAAGAAGAGCAAGTGGTAACCAAAAACTGGACAGCCAACTTACGCCAACACGCAAGTGGCGATAAGGTTATCTGGGCATTGGTGGTATTGTTGACTTTAGTATCGTTGTTGGCAGTGTATAGCGCAACAGGTTCTTTGGCATATAAAAACTATAAGGGCAATACCGAAGTGTATTTGTTTAAGCAGGTAGTGTTTATTTTAATAGGTATAGCCGTAATTTATTTTGCACACAGGGTAAACTATACCGTTTATGCAAAAGTGGCAACCGTGTTGTTTATACTTACTATACCACTGTTAATGTACACTTTGTTTTTTGGTGTTACTATGAACGAAGGTAGCCGCTGGATACGACTGCCGATTATTAACATGACCATGCAAACATCGGATTTAGCAAAGCTTGCCTTGTTCATGTATTTGGCAAAAGTGTTAAGTCGTAAACAGGATGTAATAAAAGATTTTAAGAAAGGGTTTTTGCCATTGATTATTCCTGTTGGTATTGTATGTGCATTAATTGCACCGGCTAACTTATCAACTGCGTTATTGTTAGGTGCCAGTTGTTTAATGTTATTATTTATTGGCAGGGCAAGTGTAAAACATTTATTAATGGTAGTTGGTATAGCCTGCATACCTATTGTGTTTTTAATTGTATCGGCAGTAGTAAGGCATAATGCCACGGAGGAAGAAGTGAGTGCAAAAAAAGCCGCAGGCTCCGGTGTATTGGTAAGATGGAATACCTGGGTAGGTCGTGTAGAGAATTTTATATATGGTGGTAAGGGTGCGGATAATGATGAAATGTACCAAACCAATCAGGCGAAGATAGCTATTGCAAAAGGTGGTTTGTTGGGTGTTGGTCCGGGTAACAGTACCACACGTGATTACTTACCGCAAGCGTATAACGATTTTATTTTCGCCATTATTATAGAAGAGTATGGTGTGTTTGGTGGAATGTTTATTGTGTTTTTTTATTTGGTTTTTTTATATCGATGTATCAGGGTTTTTAAACGGTGTCCGTATGCATTTGGTGCGTTTCTGGCATTGGGTTTAAGTTTTACGTTGGCCATACAGGCAATAGCCAACATGGCAGTAACGGTAAACTTGTTTCCTGTAACCGGTGTAACCTTGCCATTGGTAAGTATGGGTGGATCTAGCTTTTTATTTACCTGTTTGGCTATTGGAATTATATTAAGTGTATCAAGAAACGTGGAAAGGCAGGAAGGTAAAACGGTACAGCCTGTGCCTGTAGCGGAAGATTAATATTGAAAAGATAAAAGCATGAAAGTAATTATTGCAGGCGGTGGTACAGGCGGACATATATTTCCCGCAATTGCTATTGCAAATGCTTTAAAAGAACAACAGCCCGATGTGCAAATTCTTTTTGTTGGTGCAAAGGGAAAGATGGAGATGGAAAAAGTACCACAAGCCGGTTATAAAATTGTAGGACTGGATATAGCAGGTTTTAACCGTAGCTCTTTGATAAAAAATATTGGCTTACCATTTAAACTGATAAAAAGTTTTTTACAGGTAAAAAGTATTTTTAAAAGATTTAAGCCCGATGCTGTAATAGGTGTTGGCGGTTATTCCAGCTTTCCTGTTTTAAGGTATGCACAAGCAAAGGGCATTCATACTTTTATACATGAATCAAATTCATTTGCAGGAAAGTCGAATATTTTATTAGGCAAAAAAGCAAGTAGAATTTTTACCGGTACCGATGGTATGGAAAAGTTTTTTCCGGCAAATAAAATTATGGTAACGGGTAATCCGGTGCGTAGTGTTATAGTACGTTCAGCTATTACTAAACAAGAAGGATTAAACTTTTTTGGACTATCGTCACACAAAAAAACGGTGTTAGTAGTAGGTGGTAGTTTAGGTGCAAAAAGTATAAATGAAACAATTGACAAACACCTGGATGAATTGTTGAATGCAGGCTTGCAGGTTATTTGGCAAACAGGAAAGCCTTATGCAGCAACAGCTACAGCCAGGGTGAAAGATAAACAAGGTGTTTGGGCAAATGATTTTATTACCGATATGCAATTAGCTTATGCCGCCGCAGATATTATTGTTGCACGTGCAGGTGCTATGACGGTGGCAGAAATATGTGTAGTACAAAAGCCTACGTTGTTTGTGCCTTATCCATTTGCAGCAGAAGATCATCAAACTGCAAATGCAAAAGCATTGGTTGATAAAGGTGCGGCCATCATGGTAAAAGATAGCGAAGCCATGCAAAGCGCAGTGCCATTGTTAATTGAGCTTGCAGGTAACAACATGAAGCAAGATGTAATGAAAACAGCATTGGCAAGTTTAGCTATTGTTGATGCGGATGAAAAAATAGCAAAAGAGGTTTTAACAGTAACAGTAATATAAAATACCCGTGATAACTATTTCCACTATAAGTGGAGTGTATGAATGATTAGTAATCCCAAACCTTATGAACACCCCTCTGGGGTTTCATGTTAGTAGATTTTAAATGCACAAACTATGATTGATGAAAAAAATGCTTCCGATGTACATGCGCCTTTCGCAGGTTTGCAGTCGGTGTATTTTATAGGCATTGGTGGTATAGGTATGAGTGCATTGGCCAGATTTTTTCACACGCAAGGTGTACAAGTTAGTGGGTACGATAAAACAAGTACCGTACTAACAAAACAACTTAGCGATAGTGGCATAGCTATACATTACGAGGAGAATATTAGTTTATTACCTCCGCATGTTGATTTGGTGGTGTACACACCCGCCATACCTGCTACACATAAGGAGTTGGTACATTATCGTGAGGCAGGTGTTAAAGTGATAAAGAGAAGTGATGTGTTGCAGATTATATCGGAAGGATCGTTTAATATATGCATTGCGGGTACACATGGTAAAACAACCATAACAACCATGGTGGCGCATATACTAAGAGATACCGGTTATGGTTGCAATGCCTTTTTAGGTGGCATATCTGCAAATTATGGTACAAACTTTTGGAGCAATCCTAAAAATGTTTGTGTAATAGAAGCAGATGAATATGATAGAAGCTTTTTGAAATTAAGTCCGGATATAGCTATTGTTTCTGCAATGGATGCCGACCACCTGGATATTTATGGCGATGCCATAACCATGGAAGAAGCGTTTATTGATTTTACAAAAAAAATAAAACCCGGCGGTACATTAATACATCAGGCTACATTGCCAAAAGGCAATCAATTGGTGGCCGATGTAAAGTATAACTATGCCGTTAACCATGCAGGGGCTTATACCGTTGCTGAAAATATTCGTACTGGCGAAGGTGGTTATGTATTTGATGTGCGTGTAGGAAATGTAGTGTATGAAAACGTAGTGTTAAATATGGGTGGCTTGCATAATGTAGAAAATATGTTGGCAGCCATAACCGTTGCAAGTTCTTTACATATTGATGAAGAAAAAATAAAAGCAGCCGTAGCTTCTTTTAAAGGTGTTAAACGCAGGTTTGAATATATAGTGCCACCTACAGTGCAGGGTAATGTAGTATATATTGATGACTATGCACATCATCCCGAAGAGTTGCGTCCACTGATAACAGGTGCAAAAAAAATGTTTGCAGGAAAAAAATGTACTGTCATTTTTCAACCGCATTTATTTAGCCGCACTCGTGATTTTGCTGATGGTTTTGCCGAAGTATTGGACATGGCCGATGAAATAATTCTGTTACCCATTTACCCGGCCAGAGAGTTGCCTATGGAAAACGTAAACAGCGAAATGCTGTTGGAAAGAATGAAGAATAAAAACAAAAGAATTTTAAATAAAGAAGAAGTGATGCGTTGGTTGCAGGAAGAATATGCGGCAAATACAACACAAGAAAAAAAAGTATTAATAACAGCAGGTGCCGGCGATATAGATACACTGGTACCACAGATTAAAGATTATTTGACAAGTTAATTTTTTGTTTACCGACTGTAGTAACACAGATGATCGTCCCTTGCGATCCGAAAGGATAGGGATTTAATTTATTTCCAGTGGAAATGAATTAAAGACTTCATGTTGTACTGCATATCGCTAATCAACAATAAGAGCATTAAAAATTGAGTAACAAAATATCCATAAAAAAAGTAGTAAAGTTTGCCATTTGGGCATTGATTATTGTTGTAATGATTACGTTAATCAGTATGGCAATGGGTAGTCAACGTACCGATGTGTGTAAAGACTATACCGTTAGTATAACCGGTGTAGAAGCAGGTGAAATTTTTTTAACGGAGAAAGATGTAGTTAAACTGGTAGCATCAGCTACAAATGGAAAAATAAAAGGACAAAGTAAAGGTGCTTTACCATTACAAAAATTGGAGCAGTTGTTGGAAGATAACCATTGGGTTAGAGATGCAGAATTGTTTTTTGATAACAAAGATGTGTTGCACATTAATGTAGTTGAACGTAAACCCATTGCCCGTGTATTTACTGTTGCCGGTAAATCTTTTTATATAGATGAGCTGGGTACTATGTTGCCACTATCCGAGCAGGTAAGTGCCAAGCTACCGGTGTTTACCGGTTTTATTGCAAAAAAGCAATTGAATAAAAAGGATAGTGTGTTGTTAACGGATATGGTTGCAACAGCACGTTACATCAATGCAAGTGAGTTTTGGCAATCGCAGGTATCGCAAATAGATATTACTGCTTGTGGTAAAGACTGTTGGAATTTTGATATGATACCATTGGTAGGTAACCATGTAGTTAAGCTAGGCGATGGAAAAAATATAGAAGACAAATTTCACAGGTTAATGACATTTTATAAAAAAGTGTTGAAACCAGTTGGTTTTGAAAAATACCAAACTGTAGATGTAAGGTTTGATGGCCAGGTGGTAGGTGTAAAAGGAAATATTTCACGTGTTGACTCCATACAATTAAGAAAAAATATTGAGAACATTTTAAAACAATCACGGGAGTTAAATGAAATGATGGCGGTAACACCCATTATGGATAATGTTAAACCGCTTTTACCGGATGCCGCCTTAGGCGAAGATGAAAGTAAAGGAGTTGGGGAAGATAGCGACGGGCCAACTACGCCAACGGTTACTGCACCCGCTAAACCGGCGGCAACGACAAAACCAACGGCAAGCGATAAGCCTAAACCGGCAAAACAAACGCCGGCCAAAACAACGGCCAAGCCACCGGTAAAACAACCGGCTGCAAAGCCAAAACCCAAACCCGCCGATAAAAAACCGGCAGGTTCGCCAAAGGCAGTAATGCCCAAACGAAACACACAAAGGCAATAGTGAATGGATAAAGTGAAGCAGGAAGCCACAAATTTTTGACAACAACTAAAAACACAAATATGAACACAGAACAACCCATTATTGTCGGACTGGATATTGGTACTACCAAGATTGCAGTTATTGCCGGCCGTAAGAACGAGTTTGGCAAGCTCGAAATTCTTGGCTTTGGTAAATCAAATTCCAATGGTGTAAAACACGGACAAGTGTTAAACATCGATGAAACAATTAAAGCTATTCGTCAGGCATTAGACAACTGCTTTGCTTCAAATCCTAATTTGGATATTAATGAAGTGTATGTAGGTATTGCCGGACACCATATTAAAAGTTTGCAAACACGTGGCGATTTAGTACGTCAGTCAAACGAAGATGAAATAACACAACAAGAAATTGATCAACTGATTTCCGATCAGTACAAAACATATATACCTGCCGGTGACCAGATTATTGATGTAATTCCTCAGGAATTTACCGTTGATAATTTTCAGAACATTGTTAAACCAATTGGTTATGGTGGGGTAAAGCTGGGTGCTAATTTTCATATTATCACCGGCGATAAAAATGCTATCCGCAATATTAACCGCAGTGTTGAAAAATCGGGTTTAACGCCTAAGGATTTAGTATTACAACCATTAGCTTCTGCCGCTGCTGTAATGGCACAGGAAGATTTAGAAGCCGGTGTTGCTATTGTTGATATTGGTGGTGGTACAACCGACCTTGCCATTTTTGCTGAAGGTGTGTTAAGACATACAGCGGTTATTCCGTTTGCAGGTGAAAATATTACCAACGATATTAAAACCGGTTTGGGTGTATTAAAAACACAGGCCGAGCAAATGAAAACACAGTTTGGTAGTGCTTTATCAAACGAAGCAAAGGGTAACGCTTACATTACTATTCCGGGTTTACGTGGTATGCCTGCAAAAGAAATTAGTGTTAAAAACCTGGCCAACATTATTCAGGCTCGTATGAGTGAAATACTGGATTTTGTTACTTACCACTTAAAACAAGTTGGTATGGATAACCGTCAGTTAAACGGTGGTATTGTATTAACAGGTGGTGGTTCACAGTTACGTCATTTAATTCAGCTTACTGAGTATATGACCGGTTTACCTGCACGCATTGGTTTTCCTAACGAGCATTTAGCTGCCGGACATATTGAAGAGTTGGCTAAACCTACATACTCAACCTGTATTGGTTTAATACTAAAAGGTTACGACGATTTTGAAAACAAACGCAAGGTGTTTGATAAAGAGTTTAGAAAAGTAGAAATACCTGAAACTTTAAAAAGATCATTAGAAGCAGAGTCTGATTTTACGATGGAATTACCTGCTACTGACGAGCCTGTTAATGTTAACGGCGAACGTAAAACTTTAAATAACTTCTGGGGTAAATTTAAAGACAGACTGATTGATATATTTAAAGAAGAAGAAGACAAAGCGTTGTAATAATTAGCAATAAATATTACAATAAAGAGGCGGAAGAGCAGCAGATAAAATAAGAAATAAAAGAAGACAATAGACAGGAGAATAACATAAGAGAAAGCGAAGTGATAAAAGTGTTTCGCTATTAATAGTACAACCTGCATAGTGCTGAATAGTATTACAGAACGATGCAGTGAGTGACACAACAGACGATGATAGTAGCAATGCCGCCGGTTAAATAAAAAAATAACTAACCTGATCGTGACACTTTCAAGTAAAAGACTTGAAAGATTAAATTCAAAAAATTATGATACAATTTGATTTGCCAAAAGAACAGTCATCCATACTAAAAGTAATTGGTGTTGGCGGCGGCGGCGGTAATGCTGTTAACCACATGTTCACGCAAAAAATTGATGGTGTTGATTTTATTATATGTAACACCGATTCGCAGGCTTTATCAAGAAGCGAAATACCTAACCGTATACAGTTAGGGCCACACTTAACACAAGGTTTAGGTGCGGGTGCTAATCCCGAAATTGGTCGTCAGGCAACTGAAGAATCGTTAGAAGAAATAAGAAGAATATTGGAAGTAAATACCAAGATGGCTTTTATTACTGCCGGTATGGGTGGTGGTACAGGTACTGGTGGTGCACCCATTATTTCAAAAATTTGTAAAGACCTTGGTATACTTACCGTTGGTATTGTTACTACGCCATTTGCTTACGAAGGTAAAAAGCGTCAGCAACAAGCCGAGGATGGTATAAAAATGTTGAAACAGTATGTAGATACTTTACTGGTAATTAGTAACGATAAATTACGTCACCAGTTTGGTAACTTAAAAATGAAAGAAGCTTTTGATAAAGCCGATAACGTTTTAGCTACTGCTGCAAAATGTATTACCGATGTAATTAACAGCACCGGACAAATTAATGTTGACTTTGCGGACGTATGTACCGTAATGCGTGATGGTGGTGTTGCTATTTTGGGTAATGCTGCTGCTAGCGGTGAAAACCGTGCCCAGCAAGCCATTGAAGATGCATTGAACTCACCGTTATTAAACGATAACGATATTCGTGGTGCTAAATGGATTTTGATAAATATTAACTCTGCCGAAGGTGAACATGAGTTTACTATGGATGAAGTAGAAGTAATACAAAGCCATTTGCTAACACAAGCTGGTGAAACAACTGATGTTATTTTAGGTTTGGGTTATGACAATACCTTGGGCGATAAAATAGGTATTACTTTAATAGCAACTGGGTTTCAGCACAAAGAAGCTTATGTAAAACCGGTTATTAAAAAAGAAGAACCTAAGGAAGAGAAAATTGTAATGCAATTACAACCTGTTGCAAAACCGGTAAGTGTGTTACCTATTGCTAATGTTGCACCAGCCGAAGAAGTTGTTGCACCAAAAGCAGAAGCAACCATACATGTGCAAGCACCGGTACAACAAAATACATTGCCTGAGCAGCTTAGTCCTAAGTTGGTAGAAACGCCAATGCCTTACGATATGGCACCCATGCCTACCGTAAATGATATGGTGGAAAGCAGCAATGTGCCTGAGCTTGAGCCTACCATGTACTTTGATTTAAGTACTGGAAATGCAGTAGTTAACCAACAAAATGAAAATTTACTAAGTAAAAATACGGGTGATAACTATCGTGTAACTACTGTTGAAAACTTGTTCCTGCACGAGGAAAATAATGGTATAAATTCGAACCTCAATTCAGAATCTAATACCCCTCGAAAAGAACAAATTCAACAACACATTATTCAAGATAGTAGCAACCCTTTGCCTGCAGCTTCGGGGGGCTATCTGGCCAGACCGTCCAATATTTATGCAAGTGCTAACGGGGCAGCAAACCACGTTCAGCAACCTGCAGATAAACCGGTTCCACCAACCAAAGCCAACACTGAAGATGAGGCATCATCTGATTTGCAAATGCATCTGGTAGAAAGGGACGAAATTCCGGCGGCGGATGCGCCGTTGGCCGATCAGGCTCAATCACCTTTGTTTCCAACTGTTGAGGAGTCCCGCGAAATCGGGAACGAAACTGAAGAGCAAAAACGTAGGGCATTTGAACGAATCCAGAAATTGCGTAATCTGTCGTTCAACGTTAACGCAAGCGACCCGAATCATGAGTTTGAAAATGTGCCGGCATACATCCGCCGCAATATGGAATTATACAACAGTAACCAACACATCGAAAAATTCTACAGCGGTTACGAAGTTTCTTCCGATAATCAAGGTAATATATCTACCATCAATACTTTTTTAGAAGGCAAAAAGCCTGACTAAAATATTCGTTCAGCCTGACTGTTAAAGTCGGGCTGTTTCGTTCCTTTTGAAAATGCCAATCAGTGTTTTTAGTTGTGGCCCTTGTCGTTTTTCGGCAGGGGCTTTTTTTTAGTTCCAAAGGTTCAAGAGGTTGAAGAAGTTCAAAGGTTCAATGTTCAAGGGTTCAATGTTATCGTGGTAATGCTTGGCTGTTTTCTAAATACTATATACTCAATACTGCATACTATTATTTTGTTAGTCAGCTACATTACTACTATCATCGTCCCTTGCGTCGCACTCTTCAACGGTATTAACATTGATGAGCTTTATGCAAGTGCAAATATTAAACACTTGTTTTTTTAATTTAAGCGTTTCTAAAGCCCCTCCTTCGGAGGGGTTTGGGGAGGCCTTATTGGGCATTATGCAGTACCAAAACCTTCTTTTGTAGAGACGCCATGCTGGCGTCTCATCGTAGAATATATATCGAGACGCCAGCATGGCGTCTCTACACTAATCTTTGAACGTTTGAACTTCTTAAACCTCTGGAACCTCTTGAACTTCTGGAACATTGAACTTTTGAACCCTTGAACTTTTGACCTAACTTCACTCCATGGCAACAGTAATTATAACAGGTGGTACCGGCCTTGTAGGCACAGCACTTACAAAAGCGCTACTGGCTAATAATTATAACGTTATTATTCTTACACGTAAACTAAATACCGCAAAACAATTACCCGGTGTTACCTATGCCTTGTGGGATGTTGAAAAAAAATATATTGATCCGCAAGCATTAGCCAAGGCCAATGCAATTATACATTTAGCCGGAGCTAATGTGGCCGAAAAACGTTGGACAAAAAAACGCAAACAAGAAATAATAGATAGCCGTGTAAAAACAGGAGAATGTATTGTACATGCGCTACAAAATAATCCGCATAATGTTACAACAGTAGCAGCCGCATCTGCTATTGGTTATTATGGCCCCGATCCTGTTATACCCAATCCACACCCGTTTGATGAAGAGTCAAACCCTTATGATGACTACTTAGCAAGTACCTGTGTAAAGTGGGAGCAAGCCTTACACCCCGTAAAAGATTTGGGCATTAAACTGGTTACTTTACGTACCGGTATTGTATTAGCTAAACAAGGTGGTGCGCTGGATAAATTTAAACAACCATTACGTTTTGGTATTGCTACTGTATTAGGTAATGGCAAACAAGTTATTAGCTGGATACATATAGATGACTTGGTGCGTTTGTATATACGTGCATTGGAGCATGATAAAATGAATGGGGTGTATAATGCAGTGGCTCCCGGTCCTGTAAATAACAAAACACTCATGCTAACATTAGCGCAAAAAATAAAAGGGAAATATTATACTACCTTACATGTGCCCGCTTTCTTGTTAAAAATTGCCTTAGGCGAAATGAGTATTGAAGTATTAAAAAGTGCTACGGTAAGTTGTAAAAAATTACACGCCGCCGATTTTACTTTTATTTACCCCGGTATTGAAGGAGCAATTACCGACTGTATAAAAAACGATTAAGACAATTGTATGGCTAATAATGCTTCATAAGGGTTGCCCTGTAAACCTAGTACCTGCGCAAAAGCAGGTTCGGTTTTTATGCCTTCTTTTTTAAGTGCTATAATTTGCTGCCTGAATGTTTCATTATTTTCTAGTAATAACTGATGTTCAATAATCATGTGTTTATAACCCCATTGTTCCTTAACGGGTATGGGTTGGGCAAATATTTCTATCGGAAAATCATCTAATGTAAAACTAGCAATTACAGCAGGTATATCCTGAAAGTTGGTTTCATATAAACGGAAATCTGCGAAGCTGCTGAAATGCGTGGTTAATGTTTCTATATAACCACGTTTATCTTCATAACAACAAAGTATATCCAAATCACTACTGGCAATATTAATGTTAATGGGTATGGTGCCTGCCAGTACAGGTGTAAAGTGTTGCAATTGTTTAAATATTTCATATTGCTGCAAAACCTTGTAAGCGGCTTGTTGTGCGGCAGTACCGTTAGCTAAATAAGCTATAGTATCAAAGTGAGGATATACATTCATATTGTATAAAACTATTAAATAGAAAAAAGTTGATACTTTGTTTATTGTAAAAGCATCTTTAGAGTGTTAATATAAACATGGCTTTCTTACATAAATTTTATAAAGTAAGAATATAGCTGTCAGGCTGAGGCACAAATTAAAGCAGCGATTATGTTCTTTAAAATGACAAGAAGTTTGTCAGGCTGAGCCTGACGAAGCCCAGTGAGACTTTTTTTATTGTGCTACATAACCCTTCGTCAAGCTCAGGGTGACATAGCTTTTAAGCTTGTCGTTAACTGCTTGACGAAGAGTAAAACGAAGAATTTATATTTTAAAATCTGGTTACCCCTTTTTTTACTACCCCTTCGGTTATTTTACCATTGCTAATAGTAAACAATTTACCTTTTTCGTTTTTAACCTCACCTTCAAAGCTGGCATTTATGATGCCTTTTGCTGTATCAATAGTACTAATGGTTACAGTACCCGATTGAAAAAAGTAATGGTCTCTTTTACCGTTAACAGCCGCAGGACTATACTCACCATAAGCTTTGTCTACTGCATTTAAAGTACCTGCACCGCTTATAAAACTATAAGTACCCGGCTGAATACTGTTTACATTAATATTTACAACAGGTAATGTATCTGCTTGTGTTGTTGTAACATTAATAGAAACACCACTGCTGTTATTTTGTCCAAACAAATTAATATTCCAGGCTTTGGTATTAACGGTTTGGTCGGCAATGGTAAAGCTAACGTCATTGGCCGGTTCTTTAACAGGTGCTGCTTGTTGTAAAGTATCTTTGTTTTCGGGTGTGTTACTGTCTGTGTTATTATTACAGGCAACAAACAAAACGGCGGCAAACAAAACGTTGGTAACAGATCTCATGTTATATGTTTTAGGTGATTAATAGCTAAGGAACTACCTCACATAAACCAAACACTACAAATCGTCTTTGGTAAATTTTCTAAATGCAAAGAAAATATACAAACTGCAATAAAGCAAGCAGGCTATTACTAAAACATAAGCTTCAGGCACTCCCTGGTTCATTTGTTTTAAAAATGGCAAGGGCAATAACTCATCAGATGCTTGTAAGGGTAGTAAATAACCTACGGGTTTTGCATCCATCTTGTAGTTAATTAACGCTGACAGTAAAAACTCGAATATTAAACCGAACATAAAAAATATACCGGCAGCTAAACCACTTTTGCGCAGCAAAATGGCCAGAAAGAACGCAAAGAACATGTAACATAAGGTTTGTAAAAACATATATGCTACGTTTTCAAAGCCGGTAAAGCTAAAGCCCGAACCGGTAACAAGCCCCATGATAAATACAGATAAAATATTGATGATGGTTATTACCACCGTAAACGCAAGAATAAGTAATAGCTTGGCTTGTATAAATTCTTTACGACTCCAACCATCAATAATATTCTGGCGGTGTGTTTTAAAAGTAAATTCATTTACACATAAGGTTATAATTAACCAACCGGGGAAGTACAATAACCAGCCATTTAACCAACCCATCGTATTCCATAGTTTTGGAAACGCAAATGGGTCGCCCAGCATAGCCTGTATTTCTTTTGGTGGAATGTTGGTGTACATGGTGTACGAAATAAATAACACCGCTATAATACCCAGCAGGTATATAATACCAAACACTTTAAATGCCCGGTAGTTTTTTAGTTTAAGCCATTCAATTTGCAATAAGTTTTGCATGGTTATAATAATTTACAGGAATAATAATGTTGATTAACGATCGCTTTTGGTACCGGTTATTTCCAGGAATCTTGTTTCCAGACTTTTCTTTTTCAGGTTTAATTGTTCTAACACAATACCATTGTTAAAGCAATGTTTGTTAATGTCTGCTGCTTTAACTGTATCAGTACAAATAAGCGTTAAACCTGTAGCGGTAACAATTACTTCTTTAATACCCGGTAAACTTGATAATACATTTTTCAAGCCGTTAATATCTTCGGCACTAATATCAACACTTACGGTATTATCTACCGATGTGCTTAAAACATCCTGTACCGTACCTATTGTTTTTAATATACCTTTTTGAATAATGGCCACATGTGTACACACACGTTCAACTTCATCCAATATATGGCTAGCCATAATAATGGTCTTGCCTTGTTGGTTTAGTTCTTTTATTAAGGTTCTTATTTCTGCAATACCTGCAGGGTCTAGGCCATTGGTAGGTTCGTCAAAAACCAAAATATCCGGATCGCCTAAAAGGGTAGAGGCAATAGCCAAACGTTGTTTCATACCTAAGGAGAAGGTAGAAAATTTTGAATCTTTACGTTGGTGCAGGTTTACCACTTGTAATACACGGTCAATATCGTTTTGGCCGCGGCCTTTAATAGCGGCTACAATTTCTAAATTACGGTAGCCACTTAAGTAAGGATAAAAATTGGGTGTTTCTAATAAAGTACCAATCTGGCGGCGTTGTTGTTCGCTGGTGCCGGGTTGGCCGTTCCAGGCAAACTGGCCGCTGGTTGCTTTTATAATATCCATGGATATACCCAGCAATGTTGTTTTACCGCTACCGTTTGGCCCTAGTATACCAAATACGGAACCCTGCGGAACATCAAAGCTAACATTGTCTAATGCACGTATAGCGCCATAGTGCTTGGTTAGTTGTTGCACACTTAATACTGACATGAAGGTTGGTTTTGTATTGAACTATGAAAATAGATAAAACTTAACATAAAGACTTACCATTTGTGTAATTAAACTGTAATACTGGGTAAACGGCGGAAATTAAAGGTTGGCCTGTGTTTTACAATATGTAGGGTTTACTGTTGTATTGCTGAAGGTTGTTCTATTGCTGAAAAGCGGCGGGATGGAAGCGGCACCGGAGCGCAGCGAAGGTACAGCGGACAGCCCGGACTGTAGTTGATAGTAGTACTGCAGCTCAACGCCAAAAACAATTAGATAATTTGGCAATTTGAAAATTTGAAAATGAGGAAACAACATTAGCTAATTAGCACATCAGCAAATTAGCTAATTAAAAGGTGGGTGCCAATTGCTGCTAAAATCGCCAACGATGGCTTTGTTGTGTAAGGACAATTTGTGTAACTGTAAATCGTCAACATCCTGCTGGCGAACTTTACGATACATGGGGTGCATGGTGCCACCTTTTAATCCGGCGGGCATAAATGGGTCGTATTGAAATTCAGCATCTACCAATGTACCACGGGGATACATGATGCCCGGAGTGCCTTGGCCGCGTATATCCAAATCATGTGGGTGAGGCAAACCCAACGTATGACCATATTCGTGAGCAGCGGTTGTAGAGCCCTTGTACAGGTTATCGTACTGAAAATATCCGGTGTTGCAACCCAAAGCATCTACAAAAGAAATATTGCCCATGGCTTTTTCTTCAATGCGGAAGTAATTGTTTAATGGGTTGGTATTACCCAAAATTTCTTCGGGTTGTATATTGGGTTGGTAAGCACCGGAAATACGAAAGACAAGCGTGTAGCGCTTGCCTTTGTATAAAACATTTGCCTGTGGCTCGTTCCACATGGTTTCTATTTCATCTGCAATTTGATGGGTAATACTATCGCTTGCCATATTGCCATAGGTAATAATGTGCGATTGTATTAACAGTACATTTTGTTGTATAATTTCGGCGGTACCCAAGTTAATTTGATAATTAGTTAATTAGATAATTTGGAAATGGGTCTTTCAATTAAACAACAAGTACTTAAAATAACGAATTTAATTATCTCATTATCTCATTGTTTAATTCCTCACCGGTTTTCCGCTTTTCAATACACTCTGTATTCTTTCCAATGTTTTCTTTTCACCACAAAGTGATAGGAAAGCTTCTCTTTCTAAATCTAATAAATATTGTTCGCTTACTAAACTAGGTTCGCTAAGGTCGCCGCCGCACATAACGTATGCCAGTTTGCGGGCTACAACGCCATCGTGTTCAGTAGCATAGTTTGCTTGTCGCATACCGTTGATACCAGCTAGTAATGCACCCAAGGCAGAGCGGCCTAATACTTTAACATCATTACGTTGTACGGGTTGTACATAACCACTATCATAAATTTCTATTACCGATTTTTTAGCTTCGGCAATGCGTCGTCCCTGGTTCATTACAACTTCATCCAAGCCTTTACGGTACACACCAATCTCAAAACCTTCGGCGGCCGAAGTGGCTACTTTAGCCGTAGCAATAGTAAGGAATCTGTTTTTTAACGTAATGGTATCGGGTTCGTCCACATGCATTTCATCTGCCGCACGTAACACAAACTCTTTAGTACCACCACCACCGGGAATTAAACCAACGCCTAATTCAACAAGGCCGGTATAGGTTTCGGCAGCAGGGCAAACTTTGTCGGCATGTAAACTTAACTCGCAAGCGCCACCCAATGCTAAACCATGTGGTGCAACCACTACTGGTATTGATGAATAACGGGCACGCATCATGGTGTTTTGAAACAGGCGAATGGCCATATCCAACTCATCATATTCCTGCTCAATGGCTAACATAAATATTAAACCAACATTAGCACCGGCCGAAAAATTTGCGCCTTCGTTACCAATTACTAAACCTTTAAATCCTTTCTCTGCTTTTTCAATAGCGGTTTGTATACCACTTAATACATCGCCACCAATGCTACCCATTTTGGTATTCCATTGCAGGCCTAAAACATCATCGCCAATATTGTATAATTCGCAGCTATTGTTTTTCCAAACCAGTTTATCGGTATGGTTGCTTAATATAATAAAGCCGCTGTCATCGCCACTGGTGGCTGCGGTATATTCACCTGTTGATGGTAAGTAGGCAAGACGTTTACCATTTTCAATTTTATAAAAACTTTTATGGCCTTTGCTTAACATATCCGTTACCCAAGTGGCAACGCTATGTCCCGCTTCCTGCATGGCTTTCGCGGTTCTTTCCACACCCAATAAATCCCATGTTTCAAAAGCACCAATCTCCCAGCCAAAGCCGGCTTTCATGGCATCATCCACACTATATACAGTATCACTAATTTCCGGTATGCGATGGCTAATGTAGCTAAACAAACCATAATGAAAATGTTTATAAAACTCACCCGCTTTATCAGGCGATTGTACCAACATTTTTAATCGCTGGTGTAAATCATCAATTGGCTTTGCAGCATCTATCGATGCAAATTTTGCCCGGCTTTTAGGTGCATATTCAAAGGTGTTTAAGTCCAACGTTAATATTTCACTTTTACCTTCGGGTGTTTTTGTTTTCTTAAAGAAGCCTTGTTTGGTTTTATCGCCCAACCAATTATTGTCTACAATTTTTTGTAACCAGCTTGGTATTTTAAATAAATCTTTTGCTTCATCATCGGGGCAATTTTCGTACACGCCATTGGCAACTTTCACTAAGGTATCAATGCCCACTACATCGGCGGTTCTAAAGGTGGCCGACTTTGGTCTGCCGATAATTGGCCCGGTTAAAGCTTCTACTTCGTCAATGGTTAATTTCATTTTATCAACCAAGGCAAATATTTGCATAATGCTAAACACACCAATACGGTTGGCAATAAATGCAGGTGTGTCTTTACATAGCACGGTGGTTTTACCTAAAATAATATCACCATAGTGCATTAAAAAATCAACTACTTCCTTATCGGTATGTGGCGTTGGAATTATTTCCAGCAAACGCAAATAACGTGGCGGATTAAAAAAGTGTGAACCACAAAAATGTTTTTTAAAATCTTCGCTGCGGCCCTCGGCCATTAAGTGAATAGGTATGCCCGATGTGTTAGAGGTAACAAGCGTACCCGGTTTGCGAAACTGTTCAACCTTATCGTAAATTATTTTCTTTATATCTAATCGCTCCACTACCACTTCAATAATCCAGTCGCAGTTGGCAATATCTTTCATGTTATCATCAAAGTTACCGGTGGTAATTTTTTTCGCAGCATCTTTTGTGTACACCGGCGATGGGTTGCTTTTAATAGCACCCGTTAATGCATCATTTACCAGCTTGTTGCGTTCGGCAGGTTTTGTGCTTTCGGTCGCTTCTTTTGGCACCATATCCAACAACAAAACAGGTATGCCCACACCGGCAAAATGACAAGCAATTCTCGATCCCATTACACCGCTTCCTAACACGGCAACTTTCTTAATATTTCGTTTCATATAGCGAAGTATAAAATTAGTTAGCTAAACAACTATTTATTGTGAAGGTAACAACATTTGGGTAAAATAACAATGCAAAAATTATAAACTTAATAGTTGTTTTATGTAACTTTTTTATTGACTTGACAGTGAAGCTTAAAGCTTGTATGCGTATCAATTTATTTTGGTAGTCATCGTCCCTCCCTTGATTGAAGCCTCCCCCTAACTCCGTTACTTCTCTTCGTGAACCTCCGAAGGAGGGGCTTAGGTAGAGTCTGATACGGTATAAATATTTTTATGTTACGAGCTATGGTGCTACTATCATCGTCTGTTGCGTCGCACACTGCATCGTTCCGTTCGCTATTCAGCATCGTGTTATGCTACTGTCGTTTTTTTAATGCAATAATTTTTTTTGTAAAAAAGTATGACAGCTATACATGTTAAACGACCGTCATTCCGAGCAAAGCGAGGAAACTCCTTGGGTTAAAAGGTACAGAATGCGATTAAGAAACATTAAGTTTTGGACGTCATGTTAAATCGTTAAAACGATTAGAGTAATTTGATTTTTCTATAGCCCACGGTTTAAACCGTGGGCTATGTAGTTTGGAATAAGTAGTTAATGGTTTTAACCATTTTTACTAAGCGGTAAACGCTCTGATAAAAAGATAATTATACGAAACTATAAGTTTGGCATAGCTGGTTTATAAATTAAATTATGGTTTTGCACATCGCTGACTAGAATTACCGAACGGCCTCGATTAAAATACGGGGTACTGCAAAATGCCCAATAGAATTGATGCAGCACAAGTGAGTGACACAACAGACGATCGATCAGGGGTGGGACGTTGGTAAAAAAATAATGAATAGATGTTATCTACCTCCGGTTACATCAATAAAAGTTCCGGTAGAAAAGGAAGCTTCATCGGACAGTAACCATAAGATGGCCTGTGCTACTTCTTGGGCAGTGCCACCACGTTTCATGGGTAATGTATCTTTAATTCTATCTACACGATTTGGTTCGCCTCCATCGGCATGTATATCGGTATAAATAAAACCTGGACGTACAGCGTTAACCCGGATGTTTTCACCGGCAATTTCTTTGGCAAGACCAAGTGTAAAACTATCAATAGCACCCTTGGTGGCAGCATAATCTACATATTCATTCGGCGACCCTGTTCTTGCAGCAATGGAAGATATGTTTACAATAGCACCACCAATACCTCCGTATTTAGTAGACATTCTTTTAACGGCTTCTTTAGCACACAAAAAACAACTGATAATATTGGCATTAATAATATGCTGTAATCTTTCAACGGTAAGTTCATCCACTCTTGCTTGTGTAGATAATATACCCGCATTATTTACTAAGGCATTTATAGGTCCAAAATCATTGTCTATATTTTTAAAAAGGCTTAGTACATCCGTTTCTTGCGAAACATTGGCCTGATATGCTTTTGCGATACCGCCGTTATTGACAATTTCAGCAACAACCTGTGAGGCGGCTTCTTTGTTTTTGAGATAATTTACACAAACATGATAGCCTTTTTCAGCAGCCAATAATGCGGTTGCTGCTCCAATGCCTCTGCTGGCTCCTGTAATAAGTATTGTCTTTGGCATGTTTGTAAACTTGTTTTTTACTATTTACTTATTGCTGTATTAAACAACAGTATTTGTTTTAAAATTTCGGCTTCCAGTTTTCTATGTAATCTATCGCTGCTGCTGTTGGCGGTTAACTCAATACTAAATTTTATAAAGTCCTTTCCTAAGTCTTTTACTTTTAGTTGTAAGTTATTCCCGGGTTCAATATCCGGATGATTATTAAAAATTACTTGTAATTCTTTTTCCAATGCTTCAATATTTGATGCTTCGGATAAGGGCAACTCAAATTTTAATGTAAGTAGTTTAGAGCGTAATGCGGAAAGGTTAACAACAGGCTGTGTAAAGAAAACGTTGTTGGGTACCATCACAATATCTTCCTCTTCGTTTTTTAAAACAATATTCGATAAGGTAATATCTTCCACCTTGCCCTTGTATTCACCTACTTTAATTTTATCGCCAATGGATAGTTGGTCCGAAAACATGATAAACAAGCCGCTAAGCATATTGGTAATATAATCGCGGAAGGTAACAGCAATGGCCATGGCAACGATGGTCATACTGGTTAAAAAAGTAACGGGGTTTATGCCGGCCCCAATCATAATGGCAATAACAAAAAACATAGCATTTAATAAGGCCGTAAGTCGGTTTATACCCAATACAAAATTCCCCCTGATGGATTTGTGTTTATGACGGGCATTATAAAATGCAATAACAATAAAACGAATAATTGAAACCAATATACTGGGAATGAGAAAAGCCGAAGCACCGGTCATGATTTGCCAGAGCCATTTTTTACTTTCAATATTTTCTACCTTAAGAACCGTGAAAAATAAAATGAGTGACAGTATTATTTTTACGATGAAGTAAACAGGAAAAAATTTTTTATTGCTGGTTGTGTTCGTCATTTTGTTAAATAGTCGGCGTAAAGTGATATAAAGTGCAAATTTAAGCACTTAAAGATAAGGAGGTGGAAATGGGCGAATACTTTAGCAGCATTTTACATAACAAGATACTTTTGCCAAGCTAACCACAAACACCATAAAATGAAATACACCTTTTTAATGATGCTGGTAATTACCTGCATTAGTTGTTCTCGTCACGCTACAACAAATGTTCACCCACAGTATAATGTGGCACTTAAAAGTTTACAGCATATTACTAATTCTCAGGAAATGGAAACCATACCAGCAAGTAAGGCCATAGAAAAGCTGTCCAAACTGTATCAAAAATTTTCCACACCAATTGATGAAAAGAGAGACTTGGTTTTGCGCAATAAAAAATCAGGAGATATCTATGTTTTTATTTTTGATGCAGCCACTACCTATCAACGATATGAATGTGATTCAACCTGGAAGATAAAAGCAGGCGGCATTCTGGATAGGTAAATTGGCAGGGTGTTTAATTTTACAATAGGTATTTTTACAAAAAAATAAAACACCTCATGACCATTAGAGTGTTACGTGTACTTACTTATTTACGAAAAAAATTAAGACTCCCTAACGATCAGGAGAGTATTCAACTTTCTACGGAACGAATACGGGATAGTGCAGAAATTGCAGGCGTAAACCTATGGGTACTGGTGATTGCTATTTTTATAGCCTGTTTGGGTTTAAACAGCGATTCGGTTACGGTTGTAATTGGTGCTATGTTAATATCGCCATTAATGGGGCCTATTTCGGCATTGGGTTTAGGCTTAGGTATTAACGATTGGGAGCTGATTAAAAAAGCCTTACGTAACTTAATTGTAGCCGCAGTATTGTCGTTAATTACCTCCACTTTATTTTTTACCATAAGCCCCATGAAGGATGCAGGGCAAATGTTGCTTTCGCAAACTTCGCCTTCCTTGTATGATGTACTGATTGCTTTTTTTGGTGGACTTGCCAGTATTATGGCCAGTTCCAGTAAATTAAGAGCCAGTAATGTAATACCCGGTGTAGCCATTGCCACCACTTTAATGATGCCGCTGTGTACAGTGGGTTATGGTATTTCTATAGGAGAGTGGCGCTATATTGCCGGTGCTATTTACATGTTTTTTATCAACTCTGTTTTTATAGGGGCGGCTACTTTTTTAATGGTTAATTTATTTGGCTACCCTAAAGTAAGTATCAGCGATGGAAAAAAACGTAAGCGTACTCGTGTGGTTATTGCTACATTATTAGTAATTACTTTTATACCCAGTGTGTATTTAACCTACCATATTGTTACCCGTTACTTTTTTGAACGTAATGCCAATACGTTTATAAAAAATGAAGTACAGAACAAAGAACACTTTGTAATTACGAAAAGACTATTGTATAACCGCAACAGGCCTACTATTGAATTGAGCATGCTAGGCCAGAATATTGACAGTGTAGAGTACAATGGGTTGGTACAAAAAATGGAAAAGTATAATCTGCAACATGCTTCCCTTACGCTTTTTCAAGGTGAAGATGCCCGGATGGCAACCAAAACCTATTTTGATCAGATTAGTTCCGGCTTGGAAATGAACAATGCTGCTATCCAGGGCTTGTATAAAAGAATAGATAGTTTGCAAAAAATAACCCATCAGTTTCAGTATGCTGATAGCCTTGAATTGCAAATTGGGAAACTATTACTTGCCGTTGATACGGGCTTGCAAAAAGTGACCGTAACTAGTAAGATTAGCTATAATATTCCGGCAGCCAAAAAGGATACTTTGTGGTTGGCGGAATTAACTTTTTTGAATAATAAGTCTCAACAGGAAAGGAGTAAAATTGCTACTTTAATTCAACAGAAATTTGCTCCTAAAAACTTAATGCTGGAATTTGATCGGCTTCAATAAAGTCTTGTCATTTAGTAGTTATATGAAAAATGGAAATAATCCAAGATTGTCGGGCTTGCATCTGTTAAACAATTTTACTACTTTTACTCGCCTTTAAAACAATCTTTTAATCTAAACCATTAAAAACTTTAATAACAAATCTTTATTGCCTCAATAAATTATGAAGTTTTACTAATTCTTTTTTAATATAAGTTGATAAATGACATTGCATAAAAGAACAGATTAATCCTTTTCTTTTATGGTTAATATTATGTTGTTTTTTCCTTCCTATTGAATATATAATATAATTTTTGAGACTTATTATCGGAGTGTTTTAGCGTTTTTTTTACCATAGCTTAGTTACACTGTAATTTTTTTATATGAATTATCAGAGTTATCAGAATCTGGACCAATTGATCAGAAAAAATATGGGAAAGTTTCACGCCGGCAATTATGATTTAATAGTAGGAGTGCCAAGAAGTGGAATGGTACCGGCTTATATGATAGCTATGCATATGAATGTTCAGGTTTGTTCCTTTATTGACCTGATGAATAATTATCCTTTTAAGAGGCTGGGTGCCAGAAAAATGCAGGAAGGATTGGAACATCCGCAGGATGCAAGAAAAATTTTGGTTGTAGAAGATAGTTATGTTACCGGCATAAAACTTTGGGAAAACGTTGCTCTATTACCGGAAAATGTGCGTGAAAAGTTAGATGTAATAGCTATCTATTCAGCAACTAAAACACCTAAGCTCGATTTTTATTTAGAAATGATTCCTTATCCAAGAATATTTGAATGGAACATTTTTCATCATGTTATTGTAAGCTCTTCGGCCTTTGATATGGATGGGGTTTTATGTGAAGATCCTACTGATGAGGAGAATGACGATGGAGAAAAATACCGTCATTTTATTTTAAATGCCAGCCCTAAGTACCTGCCTACCGTGCCTATTAAAACAATAGTTACCAGCCGGCTTGAAAAATATAGAGATGAAACTGAACAATGGCTAAAGAACAATAAGGTGGAATATGGAGAACTTATAATGCTTGATTTACCTAACGCAGAAGAAAGGAGAAGATTAGGTAATCATGGGTCGTTTAAGGCAAAAGAATACAAGAAAATTAAATATGACCTCTTTTTTGAGAGTGACTACAGCCAGGCTGTAGAAATAAATCGAATTACTAAAAAACCGGTTTATTGCGTTGATGAAAATATTTTGATTGATGGAAAGGGTTTACAACAGCTTCGGGATAAAAGCTGGGCACTAAGAAATAGAATTAAAAAAATTCCTGTTGTTGGTGGACTTTTAAAAATGGTTTTGCGGAAATTAAAGAAGTAGCATAGTTACAGATATTTTGTGACGTTGATTAATACTGCATTTTACGCAAAGATGGTGCCTTAAACCAAGTGACGATAACTACACCAATGGTCATACAGCCGCCAAATACAACGGAAGGAATTACGCCTAATAAACGAGCCATGGTGCCACTTTCAAATTGGCCTAACTCGTTACTACTGTTAATAAACATAGAGCTTACACTCATTACCCGGCCACGTACATGATCGGGTGTTTTTAATTGCATGATAGTACCACGAGTAACAACACTTACTCCATCCATAATACCGGCAATTACCAATGCTAAAAAGGACAGTATAAACCATTTGGATAAACCGAAAATAATAATACAAACCCCAAATCCTGCTACGGCATACATTAATTTTTTACCCTGATTACGCTTCATGGGAATAAAGGTTAAAGTAAGTACACTAATGATTGCGCCAATATCAGTAGCGGCATTTAGCCAACCAAAACCAATGGAGCCTACTTGTAAAATATCACGGGCATAAATAGGGACTAATGCTACTGCACCACCAAATAATACCGCAAATAAATCTAATGACAAAGCGCCAAGTATTTCTTTGGTTTTAAATACAAAACGTAAACCTTCGCCCATACTTTGTAAAGTGGTTTGTTGGGCAGGTTTGGCTAGTGGCGGTTGACGTTTTAAAAAAGCTAATACTAATAAAGATGCAGCCATAATACTGCATACAACAATTAGTGTGTTGTGTATACCTATAAAATGAATTAAAAAACCACCCGTTGCATGTCCGGTAACGGATGCTGTTAAAAATGCACCCTGGTTCCAGGTAATGGCGTTTTGTAATAAATGGCGAGGAACAATACCGGCAATCATGGTACTAAAACTAGGCCCGACAAAGGAGCGGATTAAACCTGTAATAACAAACAAACCATAAATACAAAGCGCAATCTGGTTGTTTTTTAAATGTGTAGCAATATAACCGCTTGATAAAAATAATAAGGCACCTGCTACGCATAAGTAAACAAATATGCTGCGTAACATAAGATTACGTTTTTCGCTGCGGTCAATTACATGGCCGGCATATAATGCCATAATAAACGCCGGAACAAACTCTGATAAGCCTACTAAGCCAATGGCCAACGGATCATTGGTTAATTCGTATATCCACCAACCTACAACGGATGTTATCATGCGTAGGGACATGACAAACATAAAACGACCGGTTACTAAATTTCGGTATTGTATAACCCTTAATGCAGCAAAAGGATCTGATGTGACTTGTTTGATGGGGGAGTCGTCGCTCATAGCGAGGGAAAAGTTAGGGAATAGGAAAATCAATTGACAAGTGACAATGGACAAGTGACAAATTTATCGGTATTGAATATTTAAGATTTAATATTTTGGTATCGCATAATGCCCAATAGAATTGTTGCAGTTGAAGAGTGCGACGCAAGGAACGATGATAGTAGTAATGCAGCCGGTAACAAAAAAATAAAACAGTATGTAGTATTTAGATTTTAGTATATAGAAAGCAGCCTACACCGTTACGATAACATTGAACTTTTGAACATTGAACCTTTGAACTTCTTCAACCTCTTGAACATTTTAACTTTTGGAACTTTTTATCACGACAACCTTAAACCTTAAACCCCAGACCTTAAACCCTTCTATGCGAATAAATAAGCAATATCTTCTTCGGATAAATTTTGAATAAATCCATCGTCGGTGGAAATTAAATCGGCCGACAGTTTTTTCTTTTTGCTTTGCAGTTGGATGATTTTTTCTTCAATACTATCCTTACAAATCATTTTATAGGCAAATACACTCTTGGTTTGACCAATGCGGTGTGTACGGTCGATGGCTTGTTGTTGCACGGCTTCGTTCCACCAGGGATCGAAGAGGAAAACATAATCCGCTGCTGTTAAAGTTATACCTGCATTACCTGCTTTTAAGCTGATTAAAAACAGATTGGTGTTGTTATCTTCTTGCTGAAAAGTATTAACCATTTCCATTCTTTTTTCGGATGGTGTTTGTCCGTCGAAATGGAAATAGTCTATTTTCTTTTTGTTGCAATGCGCCGCAATAAGGTTTAACATGCTGGTAAATTGCGAAAACACCAACACTTTGTGTTTGCCTAAGAGGTTGTCTAACTCTTCAAATAAAACCTGCATTTTGATTGACTCGGTTGCGGTCTGCTCATCTTCGGGTAATAACAATGGGGAATTACATACCTGCCTTAGTTTTAAAATGCCTTGTATAACGGCAAGCTTTGCCTGGCCAACACCTTTTTGTTTTATATCGGTAAAAATGTTGCCGCGGATTTGCTCTTTTATACTTTCGTACATACCTCGCTGGCTGTTGCTCATTTCGCACCACAAAACAGTTTCGGTTTTCTCGGGTAAATCGGTAGCTACTTGTTCTTTGGTACGGCGTAATACAAATGGTGCAATTAATTTTTGCAGGTACTGCATTTTTTCATCGTCGCCAAAACGGTCGATGGGATCGGCGTATTCTTTTTTAAAAAACTCACGACTGCCAAACATGCCTGGGAGTACGGTGTTGAGCTGGGCATATAAATCGAAAGTGTTGTTTACCACCGGCGTACCACTTAATGCAAAACAATAGGAAGACCACAACTCGCCAACGGCTTTGGTAATTTGGGCAGAAGGGTTTTTTATATTGTGGCTTTCATCTATAATTAATACCCCAAATTGTATGGCTTTAAGTTTTTCAATATCCGAACGGAGGGTGCCATAACTAGTTATATATACTTGTATGTTTTTATCCTGCAACACAGCATCGTTGCGTTGCGCACCATGATGTACCGATGATTTTATTTGAGGTAAAAACTTTTTAAATTCCTGCTCCCAGTTGTACACCAATGATGCAGGACAAACAATAAGATGTTGTTGCAAAGGGTTGGCTTCAATAACTGATGCAATGAAGCAGATGGTTTGTAAGGTTTTGCCCAAGCCCATATCATCGGCCAGGCAACCACCGGCACCCGCATCGGACATGAGGCGCATCCATTCGTATCCTTTTTGTTGATAGGCCCTTAACGCTGCCTGTACGGTAGTTGGTACTGTGTAAATAGCTTCGCCTGCCAGCCAGGCCTGCCAACGTTTCCACCAGTTATTATAATCAATGGCGGGTTTTAAGGTAATGCTATCACCATCCTGTAACGGAATGGCCAGCCAACTGGCAATGGTTAGTTCTTGTTTGTTTACTTTACCATGTTTTATAAAAGTGGCATATTGTTTTAACCAATCATCGCCTAATACACCCAGGCTACCATCTTTTAATAAAACGGCATGTTGGCCTGCTAAAAGCATTTTTTGTAAATCGCTCAGGGGAACAGTTTCGGTGCCAAATTGTAAAATAAATTTCAGCCGTATAAATTGGTCGGTGGCCTCCAGTTGTTCAATGGTTGTTTCGGCCTTGTGGGTGGAGTAGCGGAAGTGTTTTAACATATCCATTCCCAGCAAATCGATACCACTGGTTAAAAGCTTGTGGTATGCTTTAATGAACCATTGCTTTTTTTGCGCCTCGGAAAATGATAAATAATAGTAGCCATTTTTTTGTTCAGGAAACTTAGGGTGTAAACCTTGTAATAAATCAAGTAATTGTTTTTCTTGTTCCTGATTACGGTTGATGCTAACTAACTGCCCTTTTTCTGATAGTTCGATGATGGGCTGGTAAGCACCATCCATTATATAACCGTCGTAACTCCATTGCGGCGTAAGCATTAAAAAGGATCCGCTAAGTTCGCTTAAAACTACACGGCCAACGGGCTCGGTGTTAATGGTGTTTTCTGTTTGCAGGATGTTACGTTTTACCGGGTATTTGCCTTCCAGTTCTAATAAAATAAACTGTATTAAATCGGCAGGACTTTGGGCATATTGTTCCGGTTGTTGTTTTTGCAACCATTCGAGGGTTTGGTAGTCGCCAAAATATAGCAGGAAATATTCGTTGCTGCTTTCCAGTAAAAAGTATTTACGGGTAAAACTATCCAGCGCAAACGGGGTTCCGTTAATGTTAACCCATGTTTTTAAGTAATAACCGTCGTTATTTTTCTCTACCTCAAAACTTAATTGTGGACGGTAGTTGCTGATGCTAGACGGTGAAGTAAGCCAACGTTTTTTGTCCAGCAGTTCACGGGTATGGTACCATTTTACCAAGGGTATAAATGGTTTGGCGTCAATCAGTTTATCGTAATGATGTTTTAACAGTTGCTGTTTTAAATATTGTTGATAGGGCAGGACGCTTTTTTGTAAGTTATAGCGTTGTTTTATTTCGCTGATTGCTTTATCTGTATTGTCATCGCTGAACGCTGCAAATGCCTTTAATGCTTCGGTAGGTAAATGGGCAAAGCGACTGTTTAAGTCTTTATTTACAATAAGGGTGGATTCGTAAACCGGTGGTTTAGCTTCTTTTTCTACTCTAAGTAATTGTATAAATCCTTTTGAAGTATCAACTTTATGTGCAAATAGTATTAGTGCGTTGTTGTTTTTGTTACTCACAATTACCGGTTTCTAAAAAAAATAAAAAATGGGTGGCAAACTTAAAACAACCTGTTTGTAATTGGAAATAATAATATTTAGAGGAAGACGGAGAGTCGGGAAGACCGAAAGACAGGAAGATGGAATGGACAATGGACAAATGACAGGTGACAATTTAGAGTGTGTACTTCCGGACTTTCGGACTTCCTGACTTCTCCTGCTGATTAGCGGACAGAACCCCGAACGGAGCGTCGCAAGGGACGATCAATCAGGGAACTGCAGTTGGTAACATAAAAAAAAATGATAATCGGTAAGGTAAATGCACCGGGTAAATGTTATCTTCATTGTAACCTTATCAACTGACTAATTCGAACTTTCTTTATGATGATTCTTGAAACGGAACGACTGTACATCAGGGAGTTTACCTATGATGATGCGACCTTTATAATGACGTTAGTAAATAACCCCACCTGGTTGGAGTTTATTGGCGACAGGAATGTAAATAACGTGGAGGATGCCCACCGCTATCTGCGGGATAAAATTATGTATCTATATACGAATTATGGTTATGGCCTTTGGCTGTTGGAGGATATAACGACCCATACGCCAATAGGCATGTGTGGATTAGTTAATAGAGATTTTTTACCTGATGCCGATATTGGCTTTGCGCTTTTACCGGAATATACAGGTAAAGGATTGGCTTTTGAAGCTGCCCGGGCTGTGCTTGATTATGGCTATGATGTGTTGCACTTGCCCAGGATAGTAGCTATTACATTGCCAACAAATGAGGCATCTATAAAACTATTAGGTAGGTTGGGTATGCATACTACCAGTATGGTAAAGCCGCCGGAAAGTGCTAATGCGTTACACTTGTTTGTACCTAAAAACATAGGCAGTTAGCTGTATAAATGGAAATATGCGGACTTGTTTTATATGGCTTGCCTTTAAAATAATAATGGTTTGTAAAAAAAGGTTGAATAATTTTTTGTTGAACCACTGTATTCGTTGTAATTTCATTTATACTTCATTACCTATCATTTCCAACTAAAAAAACATTGATGTATGGCAACAAAGAAAAAAGCCAAACCTTCACCTGCTAAAAAGAAAGCAGCTCCTAAAAAGGCTGTGAAAAAGGTAGCACCTAAAAAAGCAGCAAAGAAGTCAGCTCCAAAAAAAGCTGTAAAAAAAGCCGCTCCTAAAAAAGTGGTTAAAAAAGCTGTGAAAAAGGCAGCACCAAAAAAAGCAGCAAAAAAAGCGGCACCTAAAAAAGTAGCTAAAAAGACAGCTCCTAAAAAAGCTGTGAAAAAAGCTGCACCAAAAAAGGTGGCGAAAAAGGCTGTTAAAAAAGCAGTACCTAAAAAGAAGGTTGTTGCCAAAAAGAAAGTAGCTCCTAAAAAAGCTGCTCCAAAGAAAGCCGCTAAAAAAGCAGCTCCTAAAAAGGTAGTTGCTAAAGCAGCACCTAAAAAGGTAGTTAAAAAGGCTGCTCCGGCTCCTAAAAAAGCAGCGGCTCCAAAAGCAGCACCTAAAAAAGCGGCTAAAAAAACAGCACCAAAAAAAGTAGCTAAACAGCCGGAAGCTAAAGAAGTGTTTGAACCTAAAATTGCTCCAGCACCGGAAGAGCCAAAGGTACCGGTAGAAGAAGCACCAAAGGAAGAAACAACACAACCGGTTCAGGCCGATTTGTTTGATGTAGATCCTGCGTCTCCTGTAGCGGGCGAAGACGAAAAAACAGATGAAGCTCCCTTGTAATAATAACATTACTACATAAGTAAAAGGTTCGGTTATTAAACCGAACCTTTTTTATTTGCTATAATGTGATGAGTATATTATAAAAGACTTCCACTTAAGAAAAGATAAGCTACCGAAAAGTATATGATTAAGCCGGTAACATCTACCAGTGTTGCTACAAACGGGGTACTGGATGCAGCGGGGTCGGCCCCTAAACGTTTTAATAATAATGGTAGCATAGACCCCATTAACGAGCCCCACATTACAATGCCCAGTAAAGAACAACCTACGGTAAAACCAATAGACATATAATGAATACCAAATGTAGTTGGCGCTAATAAATGCCAGCTATAAATTATACTTATGCCTAAAATACATAAGGTTAAACCCAGCATGAGACCAGATAAAATTTCCCTACGCATAATACGCCACCAATCGGCAATGGTTACTTCGCCCAAGGCCATGGCCTGAATAATAAGTGTAGAAGCCTGCGAGCCGCTATTACCGCCACTGGAAATAATTAACGGAATAAACGTAGCCAGTATTACCACTTTGGCAATCTCATCCTGAAACTGCTGCATGGCCGAAATGGTAATCAGCTCGCCAAAAAATAAAATGATTAACCAAATAACCCTTTTTTTATACAGCCTGAAAAGCGGTATTTCTATATAAGGTTCTTCCAGCGCAGCCGTACCACCCATTTTTTGCATATCCTCGGTAAACTCTTCCTCGGCTACCCAAAGTATATCATCAATGGTTACAATGCCTAATAATTTGTTGCTGCCACTTACAACGGGTAAGGCCACCCGGTTATTCATTTTAAACACTTCACTTACGGTTTCCTGGTCATCTTCGGGGTGTAAGGCAATCACCCTGTCATCCATTAATTCCGATACCTTTTTTTCCGGCGGATTTAAAATAAATTCGTGAATGCGTAAGTCGTCAAGCAGTTCCCCTTTTTTATTAATAACGTAAATAACGTTAATGGTTTCACTGTCCTTACCGTATTTACGAATGGTGCTAAAAACTTCTTCAATGGTATTGTCGGGGTACACATACACGTAATCTGGCGTCATCAATCGGCCAATACTATTTTCGGGGTAACCTAATAACGAAAGAGTAACCTTACGCTCCTGAGGGTCCAGTAATTTAATTAACTCCCTCACCGCATTACTAGGCAATTCTTCTAAAAAATCGGTACGGTCATCTGCCGGCAGCTCGTTTAATAAGGAGGCTACCATATTGGGTGGTAAATCCTGTATGATGCTTTTTTGCGTACCAATTTCCAGAATTTTAAAAACACTGGCCGCACGGTGTACCGACATACCGGCAATGATACTACTCTCGTAGTCAGGAAATTCGTACACCAAATCAGCCACATCGCTAATGTTCTGGTCGTTTAAAAAATCCTTAATTGCCAGTTTATCTTCCGTTTTTATAACGGCCTCAAACTGCTCCAGTATGGTCATTTCTGTTTCAAAAGCCTCAGACATGCGTCAAAATTAAGGGAATGAGTCCGGCATGAAAAATACCGTTAATAAAAAAATGAAAACTTAACGCAGCAAAAATGTATTTACTTTGGCGCATGATTTTATCCAGCTTATACATTGGCAAAACCGGCAATATGGGTAGGGGCGTATTTACTAACGAACCAATTGATAAAGGCGAAATTATTGAGGTATCGCCGGTAATTGTAATGAGCAACGCCGAAAGAGAAAAGCTGGATGCTACCACCCTGCACGATTATATTTTTGAATGGGATGGTCATAACGGTATGCAGTGCTGCATGGCCATGGGTTGGGTGCCGGTGTATAACCACAGTTACGCATCTAATTGCGAATACGAAATGGATTATGACGATGAAAATATTATTATAAAAACCGTTAGGGACATACAAGCCGGCGAGCAACTTTTTATTAATTACAATGGCGATTGGAACGATGAAAAACCAATTTGGTTTTCTGTAGAGGTTTAAGGTTTTAGGTATAAGGTTTAAGGTTGTCGTGATGTATTAGCGAATCTTTTTTCTCAATACTATATACTTAATACTGTATACTATTTTTGTAACCGGCTGCATTACTACTATCATCTTCTGTTGTGTCACTCACTTGTGCTGCAACAATTCTATTGGCCATTGTGCAGTACCCCGATTCTATCCCCGCTGTTCGGGGTATTTTAATCGGGGTCGTTCTGTAATTCTATTGAGCAATGTGTAAGCAGCTATACATTTTGTGAAAACCCCATTATCAAATTTCCCCATTATCAAATTTTCAAATTGTTTTAATCAACTTATGCTCATACGCATATTTAATTAACCCAATAACCGAGTTGGTACCGGTTTTACGAAAAATATTTTTACGGTGTGTTTCTACCGTGCGTTCGCTTATAAACAAAGCATCGGCAATTTGTTTGTTGTTGTATTCTTTTTCTATCAGGCGGGTTATTTCAATTTCTCTTTCGGTTAAGCGTACTTCTTCAGTTTGTTTTTTTCTGGTGCCGGTTTTTTCTAACTCGGCCAAAACCTCTTCATGAAAATAAATACCACCACCTGCTATTTTTTCCAATGCCACCACTAATTCCTGCTGGCCAATATTTTTTAAAACATAACCCGAAATATCCGCTTCGTTAATCATTTCATCCACCAAATCGCCAACACCGCTCATAGATAAAGCAAGTATTTTAATAGCAGGGTAGTTTTTCTTTACCAATTTTGCCAGTTCGTTACCGGCCAGTCCGGGCATCATGATGTCGGTTAGTAAAATATCAACTTTAGTGGTTGCCAGTTTTTCAATCACCGTTTGCGGGGCAGTTGTAGCAAATACCACTTCATAGTTTTCATAACCTTTTAACATGGACAAAATGCCATCAATTACAATTTGATGATCATCAACAATAGCCAGTTTTATCTTAGTCATTTTCATGAGTGATATTGTAAATTAAGATAATTTATCTGATTGTTGCAAAGGAACATGAATTGCTACTAATGTTCCTTTGCCTGGTGTGGCATCAAAATCAACCGTGCCTTTTAAAAACTGTACACGGGTAATAATGTTTTTAAGACCAATACCCTCAAAATTGCTTTTGTTGGCTGTATCAAAACCTTTGCCATTATCCTCAATAGTGGCACTAATACCGTCAGTATCTTTAATAATCGAAATGTCAAGTGTATCTGCCCCCGAATGTTTAATTACATTGTTTACACACTCCTGAATTACGCGGTAAAAAACGGTTTCTACATTCGCATCAATCCGTTGGTCCAGGCCTTCGGTATATAAATGTACCTGTAACGATTTTTTGTCCAGTTTGTCAATAAAGTCACGTACTGCAGCAGCCAGACTATTTTTTAATAATGCATTCGGCATCATGTTGTGCGAAACGCTGCGTACTTCTCTACAACTTTCATCTACCAGTGAAATAATGGTTTCCAGCGATTGTTTTTGTTCGGCTTCAATATTATTTGCACTCGATTCAAATGCCGATAAATTCATCTTGGCGGCACTCATCATTTGTCCCACACCATCATGTAAATCACGGGCAATACGCTGGCGTTCCTGTTCCTCTGCTTCCATTACAGCCTTGGTTGCCAGATCTTGTTGTTTCATTATAGCGGCCTGCATGGCGGCTTTTTGTTTCAACTGGTTACGCCGGTAAAACGAATAACCTAATAGTCCGCCTAATACCAATAAACCAGTTATACCAGCTATCCAATAATTACGTCGGGTAATAGAAAATTCCTTTTGTTTAATATCAAACTCCTGTTGCTGAATGGTTTTTTCTTTCTCCAGGGTTTTGTATTTACGGTCTAGGTCGGCAAAGTTTTGGCCCAGTTCATCGGTGTATAAGGAGTCGCGGGTGTTTACATACTCCTTCATCATTTCTAATGCTTTTGCGGGTTGCCCGTTTAACTCGTATAAATTAGAAAGTGATAAATAGACTTTATTTACTTCGGCCAATGTGTTAACCCCTTGTAGACCTAATGTAAGTGCATGGTTTAAATAAAATTCAGCCGAATCATATTGCTGTTTACCGGTATAAACGGCTCCCAGGTTATTTAAGCAACTCACCATGCCCTTGGTATCTTTTAATTCTTGACGAAGGGTTAATGATTCCTGTATAAAAGGTATGGCTTCATCGTATTTTTTAGAATCGTTGTATAAAGTACCCAGGTTATTAAGTGCGTTGGACAGGTATTCTTTATCACCAATTTTGCGGGTCATATCCACCGCTTTGTGGTAATAATTTTCCGCCTGTTTAAAATCTTTTTCCAATAAATAAATATTGGCAATGTTTACATACGAACCGGCTAAGCCATAATTATCACCCATTTTTTCTTTTATGATAATCGACTCCTGCTGGTAACGAATAGCGTCTTTATACCGACCCATGTTCTGGTTTAAAATACCAATATTATTCAGTGAGTAGGATACGCCTTGGTCGTTGTTAAATTTTTTAAATAACTCCAGTGCTTTTAACTGGTAGTCTAAAGATTTATCAAATAATCCCTGGCGCTGAAATACAATCCCGATTTTGTTATACAGTTTGGCTACTCCCAATTCGTCCTTTAATTGGTTGCGCATGAGTACGGCCTGTTCATATAAACTGATGGCTGTATCGTATTTTTCTTTATCGTAGTAAATAATGCCTAAGTCATTATAAGCTTGCGCAATACCTTTTACATAACCGGTTTGTTTACCTAATGTAACCGCCTGGTTACCGTAGGCAATGGCTTTATCAGCATCAACCAGTCGGTATTCCCAGGTTAATTCGTTATAAGTTGCTACTAGGGCACTGTCTTTTTGCTGGGGTATTAATTTTTCAAGGCTATCCAGTATGGCTTTGTTTTTTTGGGCATATAACCATACAGGCGCAAGAATGCACAGGAGTAGATAAATGGCTTTGGACATTTGAGTCAGGTTTGGTGGCTTGAACTGCGAAGATAGGTAGGATTAAGGATTTAAGGATTGCTGATGTAATGATGTCTGATTTGGTGAAAATATACAAAAAGAACCTCCACTAAATCGGCACATCAGCAATCGAAAAATCAGACATTTTATAAGCCCAATACCTCCTTCATCCCAAAAATGCCTTTTTTGTTGTGTACAAATTCGGCGGCAATTACTGCGCCGGTGGCAAAACCTTCCCGGTTATGTGCTGTGTGAATAATCTCAATATCGTCGATAGGGGAGCTGTATTTAATGCTATGGGTTCCGGGGGCAGGATCTTCTCGTTTGCTGATGATGACTAAATCAGCTGCATTGTCACTGGCTTCGTTTACCCATTGTTTTTTGGCGGTTAATGATTCCATTACGCCTTCGGCTAAGGTTATAGCGGTGCCGCTTGGTGCATCTTTCTTTTGGGTATGGTGGGTTTCCTCTAATGTTACCTGATAATTATGATGCGGCGCCATTAGAGCGGCTAGTTTTTTGTTTAACTCAAAAAATATATTAACCCCAACACTAAAGTTGCTGGCATATACAAAACTGCCATTGGTTTCGGCTACCAATGCATTTATTTCGTTAATGCGATCTGTCCAACCGGTGGAACCACTTACTACAGGTACTTTGTGTTGTAGTAATTTTATAATATTATTAAAAGCACTGTGCGGGCCGGTAAACTCAATGGCTACATCAGCTTTTGCTAAGTTTTCAGCATTAAATTCCTGCTGGTTATTTTCATCAATTTTTAATACAATGTTATGTCCTCGGTTGATGGCAATGCCTTCAATAGCTTTGCCCATTTTTCCGTATCCTATTAGTGCGATATTCATGCTGTTAAGTTATGAGTAGTAAGTTATAAGTTTTAAGTTAGGTTGAACGCTGAAAGCTTAAAGCGTAAAGCTGAAAGCAATATGCCATTAATTTTGCTTTTACGTAATGCTGATTAGCGAACGGGATTCCCGAAACAAGTTCGGGATACTGCATTTGGGCCAATAGAATTGGTGCAGCAGAACGGAGCGTCGCAAGGGACGGTCAATCAGGGAACTACAGTTGATTTAATAAAAAAAATAGAAGATTTAAAGAAACTCATGCGGCTTATAAAAATCGCAAATCTTAAATCCTAAATCGCAAATCTCAACTCTCACCATCCAGCAATTCCCGCTCAATTTCTTCCATTTGAACAATGTCCCAGGCCTCACTTTCGGTGGGCACAACATTCAAAAGCTCTAAAAGTTCACGGTCTGCCAAAAATGCTTCTACCTGTTTTTGCAGGTTACATATAACAAATGACGCACTATTTTGGTAGAAATTTTGCTGTAGTTCTGCTAATTGTTCAGCAGCAGCGGCCTCTACAGCGGTTACCTGCTCAAAGTTTAGTACCACATTTTTAACTTCATTTTGTAAATAAGGTAGTATCTTTTTAGTAAGTTCCGCTGTCATACTATCAGTAATATCGCCATCAATAGGCGTAATGACATGAAATTTCTCTTTGGTATCTATTTTGACATTCATGATTGTAAGTTTATGAACATTAGGTTTATAATTAAGCTAAAACAAGTACCAAATATATTTGTTAATATTGTATCAAACCATATAAGTACAAATGGATAATAATTTTTCGACACAAGTAAAGGAAATCATATCGTTTAGTAGGGAGGAAGCGCTGCGATTGGGAAATGATTTCATAGGAACAGAACACCTGTTGCTTGGCCTTATTCGTGAAGGCGATAATACCGCTGTACGAATATTGAAAAGCTTTAACGTTGATCTGTACGAGCTTAGAAAGGAAATAGAATTGGCCGTAAAAGATAAAACCGGTAAAAATATTGCCAACATTAACAGCCTGCCTTTAACCAGACAAGCTGAAAAGGTAATACGGGTAACGGTTTTAGAGGCTAAAGCCTTAAAAAGCTCCACTGTGGAAACAGAGCACCTCATGCTATCGATATTGAAGAACAAAGAAAATATTGCGACTCAAATTTTAAATCAGTTTGACGTGGATTACGACTTATTCAGACAGGAACTAGGCATTGTAAAATCTAACGACCCTCGTGCAGATTATGCCGACGAAAACGAAGACGATTTTGACGACGAGAAAAAATACTCGCAACAAAAGGGTAGTGCCGGCAAAGCGGGTGCTGTAAAAAGCAAAACACCGGTGTTGGACAATTTTGGTCGTGATATTACCAAATTGGCCGAACTGGGTACTTTAGACCCAATTGTGGGCCGTGAAGCCGAAATTGAGCGTGTATCACAAATATTATCTCGTAGAAAAAAGAACAACCCTATTTTAATTGGTGAGCCGGGTGTGGGTAAAACCGCTATTGTAGAAGGTTTGGCCTTACGCATAGTACAACGCAAGGTAAGCAGGGTATTGTTTGATAAAAGGGTTATTTCGCTTGATTTGGCTGCGTTGGTAGCAGGTACAAAATACCGTGGTCAGTTTGAAGAACGCATGAAAGCCATTATGAACGAGCTGGAAAAAAACCGCGACGTTATTTTGTTTATTGATGAATTGCATACCATTGTTGGTGCCGGTGGTGCCAGCGGATCGTTGGATGCATCCAACATATTTAAACCTGCCCTTGCCCGTGGCGAACTGCAATGCATTGGCGCATCTACCTTAGATGAGTACCGCCAGTATATTGAAAAAGACGGTGCATTGGACAGACGTTTTCAAAAAGTAATTATTGAACCGCCAAGTGTAGATGATACCATCCAAATTTTGGATAACATTAAAAGTAAGTACGAAGACTACCACAATGTTATTTACGACCAGGAAGCTATTGAGGCTTGCGTTAAATTGAGCGACCGCTATGTTACCGATCGTTTATTGCCCGATAAAGCCATTGACGTAATGGACGAAGTAGGTGCCCGTGTACATTTAAAAAATATTGATGTACCTGAGAATATTGTGGAGCTGGAGAAAAAGATTGAAGACGTAAAAGTTGAAAAAAATAAAGTAGTTAAAAGCCAGAAGTTTGAAGAAGCTGCCTCGTTAAGAGATGCAGAGAAACGTTTGTCTGAACAACTTGAAAAAGCAAAAAGTGATTGGGAAGAAGAAAGTAAACATAAACGTTACCCCATTAACGAAGAAGCAATTGCCGAAGTTATTAGCATGATGACAGGTATACCTGTTAAACGCATGGTAGAAGCGGAGACTGATAAGTTGCGTAAAATGGGCGACGATATGAAGGGCATGGTAATTGGCCAGGACGATGCTATTTTAAAAGTAGTAAAAGCTATACAACGTAACCGTGTTGGCTTAAAAGACCCTAAAAAGCCTATTGGTACCTTTATTTTCCTTGGCCCTACGGGTGTGGGTAAAACCGAGCTTGCCCGTTCGCTGGCACGACATATGTTTGACTCGGAAGATTCGTTAATACGAATTGATATGAGTGAATACATGGAGAAATTTACCGTAAGCCGTTTAATTGGTGCACCTCCGGGTTATGTAGGTTATGAAGAAGGTGGACAGTTAACAGAAAGGGTACGTCGTAAACCATACAGTGTTATTTTACTGGATGAGATTGAAAAAGCGCATCCGGATATTTACAACATTCTGTTACAGGTTTTAGATGATGGACAGTTAACAGACGGCCTTGGACGTAAAGTGAATTTTAAAAACACTTTAATCATCATGACCTCTAATATTGGTGCACGCCAGTTAAAAGATTTTGGTGCGGGTGTAGGATTTACCACCGCTGCCAAAATGGAGCATGAAGATGAAGCCAATAAAGCAGTAATTGAAAAAGCACTGAAACGCACTTTCTCACCTGAGTTTTTAAACCGTATTGATGATGTAATCATCTTTAACAGTCTTACTAAAGAAAACATTTACAGCATCATCGATATATTGATGAAAGGTGTAATGAAACGTATAAAAGACCTTGGTTTTTATTTAGAACTGAACGAGGAAGTAAAAGCATTTCTGGCAGATAAAGGTTACGATTCACAGTTTGGTGCTCGTCCTTTGCACAGAGCTATTCAAAAATACCTGGAAGATCCATTGGCAGAAGAAATACTAAACAGCACGGTAAAAGCCGGTGATACGTTGTTAGCCGAGTTGGATAAAGAAAATGAAAAAATAAAATTCATTTTTAAACCACAGGAAAAAGAATCAGAAGTGTAGATAATTTAAAAGTAAAAAGTGAAAAGTGAAAATCGATTCATCCATTACTTAAAGATAAAAGGGTAGTAAGTGTAAAGCCCCGGATTTTTCCGGGGCTTTTTTTATGTTGTATTGTTTTATATTTTTTTGTTACCGGCTGTATAGCCCTGATGTGGCTTTTGTTGCGTCGCACTCTTGTACGTTCTGTTCGCTATTCAGCAGAGGTAAGTACGAAAGTCGGCAAGTCCGAAAGACCGGAAGTCAGTAAGTATGTAAACACTCTTAAATTGTCCATTGTCAATTGTCCATTGTCAACTGTCAATTGTAACTTGTCCTTCAAAAACTCTCTCCGCCGGGCCGGATAACCAGATGTTTTCAAAACGACCTTCGTCGGTACGGTCAAACTCTACTTCCAGGTTACCACCTAAGGTTTTAACCTGTACATCATTATAGCCGCTTTCGTTATGGTAATGCGTCAATGCAGCAGCCGTTACACCGGTACCGCAGGAGTAGGTTTCATCTTCCACACCACGTTCATACGTACGTACAATAATGTTATTGTCGTCAACTTGTTGTACAAAGTTTACGTTAATGCCTTCCTGTTCATAATCTTTGCTATAACGAATATGGCGGCCTTTTTCAAACACATCCAAATTCATTACATCCGTTGCGGGGCGTATATAGTGTGGCGATCCGGTGTTTAAAATAAAATCACCATGTTTTTTATTTACTTTATCTACATCCAACATTTTTAACGATACAATGCCGTCTAAGTCAATCTCCGCATCATGCGGTCCATCAACAGCAATAAAATGATATTGGGTGCGGTGTATACCCAGGTGGTAAGCAAATTTTACAATACACCTGCCGCCATTACCACACATGGTACCTTCGTTACCATCGGCATTGTAATACTTCATTTCAAAGTCGTAACCCTCTTTTTCGTTCAATAACATCAGGCCATCGGCACCAATACCAAAGCGGCGGTCACACAAATGTTTTATTTGCGCTGTGGTTAAGCCATTAAAATCTTTGGTGCGGTTATCAATTAATACAAAATCGTTACCGGTGCCCTGGTATTTAAAAAAAGGAACTATCATATATGTGCCGAATAAATATCTAAAAATTTTACAATCAGGTTTTCTACTGCTTTTTTACCATCTTTTGAAAACTCTTTCACAATACGGTTAGCCACAATAGCATTTACAGCCAGGCAATTATGCCCCAATAATTTCCCCAAACCAAAAATGGCCGATGTTTCCATTTCAAAATTGGTAATGCGGTGTTGGCCATAGCTAAAATCAGTCAGGCGGTCAATCAATTGCGGGTTACGTATGCCTAAGCGTAATATGCGTCCTTGCGGGCCATAAAAACCCGGACAAGTAACCGTAATACCCTGATGAAAACCATCCACAAAATGTTTTAACAACGATGGGGCCGCATTGTTTATGTACGGCATATTCATTTGCCCATGCATTTGTGTATGCGTAATAAATGCCTGTAACAGGTTATCGTTATCATCGTTTTGATCGTAACGGTAAAAGTTTAACAGGTTATCAATACCCAAACCATGGGTAGATGCTACAAAACTATCCACCGGAATATCGGCCTGTAAAGCACCCGATGTACCAACACGAATAATATTTAATGAGCGTAGTTCTTTTTTAATAGTACGGGTTTCAAAATCAATATTAGCCAGGGCATCCAGTTCGTTCATCACAATATCAATATTATCGGGGCCAATGCCAGACGATAAAACTGTTAAACGTTTTTTACCAATATAACCGGTATGCGATACAAACTCACGGTGCTGGTTTTTAAACTCCACACTGTCAAAATGTTTACTAAACTCTTTTACACGGTCGGGGTCGCCAACGGTAACAATAGTATCGGCAAGCTCTTCGGGTCTGATATCCAGGTGATAAATAGCTCCGCGGTCGTTTATAATTAATTCAGATGCTGCAATTTGGCTCATACGGCGTTTTTTAATAAGGCTCAAAAATATCCTATTTTAGTGGCCCGTCAAAAAAGCATATAAAGATGATGGAAGGTTGCAAATGTTACCGTACATTTGCATCCCCGCAAGGGTAATTGGTCCTGTGGCCGAGTGGCTAGGCAGAGCTCTGCAAAAGCTCGTACAGCGGTTCGAATCCGCTCGGGACCTCCAAATTGCAACAAAAAACCCGCTTTAATAGAGGGTTTTTTGTTGCACACCATCTCGATTATGACATTAAGTAATAAGTTTTTTTGTTGACCAGCCACATATCCCTGATTGGGCTGATGTTGCGACGCTCCATTCATCGTTCTGTTCTTTGTGCATCATCGTGATAAACGAAACTTTAATCCCAACGCTGAGTGTTCGGCAAGTGGGAATTAAAAATTGTCAATAACGCTGAGTCCACGGCCAACGCACTTGGCTATTTGTGAGACTCAGCTTGGAAATATTCTTGCCTTAGCAAGGTAACTATTGTCAGAAAAATTTAGGGAATATTATTTCTGTAGGACTCCCCTGCGTAAGGGATTGTAAGGGTGCTGCCATCGGCAGCAGTACGTAGTGCAACGAAGTACCGGAGCGAAGCGGAGCCCTGCAAAGCCCGACCCCAATAAATGTGTGTTGGCTTTTGCAGCATGGCGTTTATTGGGGATACGCCATAACAAAAAAATTAACGGGTCAGCTTTTTTATTATTTCCTCGTGTTGCGGATACTGTTGCAGCATCTGCGCTTGTTGTGCCAGTTCAAAATCGGCAAAGTCAAAACCCGGTGCTACCGTACAACCTACCAAGGCATAATCGCCATCACCGGTTGTTTTAGCACCAAACCAACTGCCTGCTTTTATTACACAAAAATGTTGTTGGTTATTATCGGGGTTATTGCCCAGTACATGTTCAATCAGTAATCCGTCAATGGTTATTTCGTAAACCGTTAAGGTAGTACCGGCGTAAAAATGCCATAACTCATCGGATGTTATGCGATGCAGTGCCGAAAACTCCTGTTGTTGTAAAAGAAAATAAATATGTGTAGCGGCTGATTTTTCCTGCTGATTACCGGGCAAGGAAATAGTTTGTGAAGCCTTGTACACTTCGGCATACCAACCACCTTCTATATGTTGTTGTAATTGCAGGCGTTCAATCCAATAATTGGCTGTATGCATAGGAATTATTTAGCTATGTACACTCTTCTTCCTGTCATCATACTTAATGAGTCTTTCACTCTTGTTGTATCGGCGCCTAATTTGGGCAAGGATAGATAGAGGGTAAAAGCCAATGAATCGGAGGTTTCTAAATGTACATCCCAAAGGTTTGTTTTTAATTGCTTGTAACGTTTTAGGGCTCTGTCTTTATTGGCAGTTTCTAAAATGTATTTATAATTTCCGCTGTTGTTAATTGGTGTTGCTACGGGTGGTGGCGTTGCTATTACTTTGTTTGCTGTATCAGCCTCTATTGGCTTAGGTGTATTTAAAACCGTTGATGTATCCTGAACTGGTGTGGCGGTGTTTTCGGTATTATTGGTAATGGTAACCTCTTGCTCATTATCTAACTGCGAAAGATAGTAACCACCCCAGATAGAAAAACCTAAACCTGCCAGTACCAATAAAATTAATACCGGTTTTTTCCAACCTATTTTTCTGTTGTTTTCATGCAAAAATGATTCCTGAGTAGCCGGTGCCTCATTAATAGATTTTATCCGGTCTTCACGAATGCTTATTTCAATGGGCTTAGGTGCGGTAACCGGTTCGTTAGCTGGGGTAAACTGTAGCCTACCACCATTAGGCTTGGTTAAAGTACCAATACCATCCAGCAAAAATGGTTTACCAATATTTAAAAACTGGTGCATTAGTTCAATATGTGAATCCAGATCGGCCAGGGCCAATGGTTTCATCTTACCACTATTTTGCGCTATGTAATTAATTAATTCGGGGTCGTAAGGTGTGTTGGCACTGCCGGCTTCAAAATGAATAGGGGGTAAAGCTAAATGACGATTACGACTGGTGGTATCGGTATTTATTACCGCATCGGAGTCGATGGTAAAGCTACCTATTCCGGGTAATACTAATTTTTTACTTTGGTACAAGTACTGGGCTAATAGAGGGGTTATTTTCACAGCTGTATGTATTGGATGCACAATATAGTCATTTTCTGTGTTTTATGCAAGTGTATTACCTACAAGGTGAATTGGTTACAGTAAATTAATGGCATTGGTGGCAGACGAGGATGTTTTAAAATACACTGTAGATTAGTTTAAACCAAGGCGTTTGTTTTGGACTGCATGAGTTATTTTTGCAACTATGGTAACGAAAGAGGAAGAAAAATTTATTGCCTACTGGGAAGAAAGCAGGGGCAAAAATAAAAGATGGATTAGTGTATTAACCGTTGGGTTGCCATTGGCTTTATTAATGGTGGTAACCATTTTTGCCAATTTTTTTTCCGGTTGGCACAAGCGTGCTACCATGATAAGCAATAGCGACTCCTCGCAAATACTGGTATTAATGATTGCGGCTATTTTAATTGTAGGTTTTGTGGTTTATTTTTCGGCCAAACACCAGTGGGATATGAACGAAAAACGTTATCTGGAGTTTAAGCAAAAAAGAGATAAAGGGAAGAAAAGTTAAATAAAATGAAGGTCAATTGCAGCGGCCCGGATGGTAAGGTTGTCATTGTACAAGAAGTATTTTAGAATTTTTGAAAATTAAAGTAATGAAGCGTATTTTATTAGTAGCATTGGTGATAAGTGTAATTAGTTCTTGTTCGAAAAAAGCCGAGTGTAGTTATGATGGTTGTGCTTATGCAGCACCACAAGCGGAGATTGATGCTTTACAAGCGCATATAACAAACAATGGCATTAATGCACAAAAAGATTGTAGCGGTGTTTTTTATACTATACAGGAACAAGGCACTGGCGGTTGGTTTGATGCATGTGCTACTGTAGTAGTAAACTATAAAGGCATGCGTTTAACTGATAATTTTATTTTTGATCAAACTTATAATCAAAGTACAGGCCAGGATATTCCAAGACAATTTAACCTGGGTGGTTTAATTGGCGGCTGGCGCAGTGCTTTACCACTTGTTAAACGCGGTGGTAAAATAAGGTTATACATCCCGCCATCATTGGGTTATGGCAATCAGGCACAAACAAATATTCCGGCAAACTCTTACCTTATTTTTGATATTACAGTAGCATTGTAAACAAAGTAAATTAGCAAACCTTATTGCCATAACTTTGCTAAAATTACTTGCTAGTGTCGTACGAAGCTATTTCCGTTTTTGATATGCTGAAGATAGGCGTTGGGCCTTCCAGCTCGCATACCCTTGGGCCTTGGCGTGCTGCGCAGCAGTTTGTGCAAAAGCTACAGCAGGACAATTTATTGGATAAGGTTACACAGCTTAAAGTAATGCTGTATGGCTCGCTGGCAAAAACCGGTGTTGGCCATGGTACCGATATTGCGGTACAAATGGGCCTTTCCGGCGATGACCCCGTAACATGCGATGTAAACGCCATAACTCCCAAAATAAAACAAATTGCTACCGATAAAACAATGTTATTGGGCGGCATACATAGTATTGGCTTTAATCCCAATACCGATATTGTTTTTTTAATGACGGAATCTTTACCGTTTCATTCCAATGCACTTAGTTTTTTAGCCACATTCGCCAATGGCGATGCTATCTCCGAAACCTATTACTCCATAGGCGGCGGTTTTGTGGTAAAGGAAGGCGAGAGTAATGCCGGTAAACAACAAGTACAGTTACCCTTTCCTATAAACAATGCCGACGATTTATTACGTTGGTGTATAAAAACCGGACTGCCTATTTACGAGGTAGTGATGGAAAACGAAGCAGCCTGGCGCAGCGAGCAGGAAACCCGTGATGGCGTGCTGAACATTTGGCGGGTAATGAAAGAATGTATTTACCGTGGCTGCCATACCGATGGTATTTTACCCGGCGGCTTATTTGTAAAACGCCGTGCAGCAACACTTAACAAGCGCCTTACTGCCGGTAAAACCTACCACGATTACGATAGCTGGCTAAAAGTAATTACCGAAGGCGGTAATCATTTTACATACATATTAGACTGGGTAAGTTGTTTTGCCCTGGCCGTTAACGAAGAAAATGCCTCTTTTGGTAGGGTTGTAACAGCCCCAACCAATGGTGCCGCTGGTGTTATACCTGCTGTATTGTTGTATTACATTGTTTTTTGTAACGGTAACGACGACGAAAAAATATTAAGATTCCTGCTAACTGCCTCCGAAATAGGCAGCATGTTTAAAAAAGAAGCCACTATTTCTGCTGCTATGGGTGGTTGTCAGGCCGAAATTGGCGTATCCTCTGCCATGGCGGCGGCAGCGCTAACCGAGTCCTTGGGCGGTTCGCAGCGGCAAGCTATGATGGCTGCCGAAATTGCCATGGAACATCACCTGGGCATGACCTGCGACCCCATTGGCGGATTGGTGCAAGTGCCTTGTATTGAACGTAATACCATGGGCGCCATAAAAGCCATTACCGCCTCGCAATTGGCCTTGCAAAGCACCCCCGATTTTGCCAAAGTATCGCTGGATGCGGTTATAAAAACCATGTGGGACACAGCCCGCGACATGAACTACAAATACAAAGAAACTGCCGATGGTGGCCTGGCTATTAATGTGCCGTTGAGTTTGCCGGAGTGCTAACAGAAGGGTTTAAGGTTTTGGGTATAAGGTTTAAGGTTGTCGTGTTAATGCCTGGCTGTTTTCTCAATGCTATATACTTAATACTGGTACTATTATTTTTATGTTACTGGCTGCAGTGCTACTAGCATCGTCTGTTGCGTCGCACTCTTCAACGTCCAGTAATTCTATTGGGCATTGTGCTATAAGCAAAATATACCTTGTAGTAACAGTTATGTACTAAGGGGTAAATCAGACATCAAAAAATCAGACATCAGACATCAAAAAATCAGACATCAGACATCAAAAATCGGACATCAGACATCCTAAATCCTACATCCCACATCCTAAATTTCTCCTTATTTTTTCCTTTTTCATTTTTACTTAGGTTCGTACCCTTTTTTTTACGAAATTTGCGCCATTGAAATACTAAATATGGCTATTGAAATAAAAGTTCCAACGGTAGGTGAATCAATTAACGAGGTAACATTACTTAAATGGACAAAAAAAGACGGCGAATACGTAGAAAGGGATGAAGTAATTGCAGAACTGGAAAGCGAAAAAGCCACTTTTGAGGTAAATGCCGAAAAAGCAGGGGTGTTAAAAACCGGTGCTAAAGAAGGTGATACCTTACAAATAGGTGATTTACTGGCAACTATCGACGATACTGCCGAAAAACCGGCTGCTGCTGAAAAAACAGAAGAAGCACCTAAAGCTGCCGAAAAACCAGCTGAAGCAAAACCTCAACCTGCTGCAACAACCGCTGCTCCTGCAGCCGATGTAAAAGCTACACCTGTTGCTTCTGCTATTATAGCCGATAAAAAAGTTAATCCTTCAGATATTGCCGCATCGGGCAGTAACGGAAAAATATTAAAAGGCGATGTATTAGCTGCCTTAACCAATCCTGGTAAAAAGACTTTTGGTGGTGCCGAGTTGTTTAGCCGCAACGTACGCAACGAAAAAATGAGCAACCTGCGTAAAACAATCAGTCGCCGTTTGGTTGAATCAAAAAACACCACTGCCATGTTAACTACTTTCAACGAAGTAGACATGACAGCCATCATGGACATTAGAAAAAAATATAAAGATGCTTTTAAAGAAGCCCATGGTGTTGGCTTAGGTTTCATGAGCTTTTTTGCAAAAGCTTGTGCGGTTGCCTTAGCGGAGTGGCCTTCTGTAAATGCTTACATTGATGGGGACCAATTAGTTTATCATGACTATGCTGATATTAGCATTGCCGTTAGTACACCACGTGGTTTAACCGTACCTGTAATACGTAATGTAGAAAGCCTGAGCATGGCTGACATTGAGAAAAAAGTAATTGAGCTTGCTGGTAAAGCCCGTGACAGTAAATTAACTGCTGACGAATTAACCGGTGGTACTTTCACTATTACCAATGGTGGCGTATTTGGTTCGTTAATGAGTACACCAATCATCAACATACCACAGTCAGCTATTTTGGGTATGCACAAAATTCAGGAGCGTCCAATGGCAGTAAATGGTCAGGTGGTTATTTTACCAATGATGTACATTGCACTTAGCTACGATCACCGTATTATTGATGGTCGTGAGTCGGTAAGTTTCTTAGTACGTGTAAAAGACTTATTAGAAAATCCTGAACAATTATTAGCAGCAAAAGACCCTGTTAAGTTGTTATTAGAACTATAATGTAGTTGTATAATTATATGCTTACGGCCCGGTTTTATACCGGGCCGTTTTATTTTACAGCCTTAGTAATTAATAAATAGTACATGTTGACGGATTGCATTATTGCATAATAAGTTTTACCTTACTGTAGTATTATTTCATTTTAATCAACTACTATGATTAAACAGATTATAGCTACTTTATTTTTTGTATGTATAGGCGTATTTGCATTACATGCACAAACCGATATAGAAAAAATTAAACAAGGTGTTGCACTCCACGAAAATGCTGAATATGAAGAGGCAATTAAGCTATATGATGAAGTAATTGCCAATGATCCGAAAAACGTATTGGCGCATTATGAAAAATCATATTCGCTGTTAATGCTTAAGAAATATGATGAGTGTATTAAGTTGAGCAAATACATTATTGATAATTTTAGCAAAGACGAAAATATTGCCAATACATATATTAACTGGGGTACCGCATTAGACTATCAGGGTAAAACAAAAGACGCTTTAAAAGTGTATGAAAAAGGTTTGAAAGCTTTTCCCGGTTATTACCTGCTGCATTTTAATAAGGCTATAACCCATAATAGCCGTGGCGAAAAAGAAGATGCTATTGATAATGTACAACTGGCTTTACGCAACAATCCATTACATCCTTCATCGCACCATGTTTTAGGTATACTTACTGCAGGCACTAACAAAGTAGCAGGTATGTTAAGTAACCTGGCGTATTTGGCTATACAGCCGCAAGCTACAGAAAGAGCCAACTTTAACAGAGGACAAGTAGAAAAAATAATTGGCAAAGCAGCGGTTAAACAAGATGATAAAACGGTTACCATCAATTTATCTATGCCATCTAAAAAGAAAAAAGAAAACGATTTTAGTACGCTTGAATTAATTATAGGTTTAACCGCCGCAAACGGACATACAGCAGAACATGAAAATGAAACTGATATTGAACGTATGAAACGTAACCTGGATGTTGTATTTAGCGGCTTAAGTGAGGGTAGAAAAGATGGGAAAGGTTTTTACTGGGAGTTTTATGCACCCTTCTTTGCCAGCCTTGATAAAAACGGTTACAGCGAAACCTTTGTGCATGTAATGTACACTACATCGGGTGCGGTATTAAATGAATTATGGCTGCATGATAACAGAACCAAAGTTGATGATTTTAAAAAATGGCTGGCGGGGTATAAGTGGAATGCCAATTGACAATGGACAAGTGACAATTCTATGCAAAGTAGCAAGGGCTACACAAATCAGGAATTTTGTAGAGACGCCATGTTGGCGTCTTTGATATTTGATAATGGACAATTTAATATTGTAGATTGAATATTTTGGTATTGTTGGCCAAGGTTCGTGTCTCACAAACCTGTTTTAACGTAAAATATTTTTGAGACAAATAAAGGAAACGAAGATATTGCCCAATAGCATTACCAAACGACCCCGATTAAAATGCGGGGTACTGCAAAGTGGCCAATAGAATTGTTGCAGCACAAGTGAGTGACACAACAGACGATGATAGTATTACTACAGCTGATTACATAAAAAATAAACTCCTGAAAAACAGGTTAATGCCGGATTAAAAAGTGCAATGCACATACTATCCCCACCGTAAAGTACAGGCAATTGGGCTGCGTATTATTGATTAACTTGCACCCATGCAACAGTATTTAGATTTATTGCAACATATAGTGAAAAACGGCAGTGAAAAAACTGACCGTACCGGTACGGGAACCGTTAGTACTTTTGGGTACCAGATGCGTTTTAATTTGCAGGAAGGTTTTCCGTTGGTAACTACCAAAAAAGTACATTTAAAAAGTATTATTCACGAATTGCTTTGGTTTTTAAAAGGCGATACCAATATTGCTTACCTGAAAGAAAACGGCGTTCGTATATGGGATGAATGGGCTGATGATAATGGCGATTTAGGCCCGGTGTACGGCAAACAATGGCGCAGTTGGGAAACCAAGGATGGCCAAACAATTGATCAGATAAGTGATGTAATTGCACAAATAAAAAAGAACCCTGATAGCAGGCGGTTGGTAGTTAGTGCCTGGAATGTGGGTGAGTTAAGTGAAATGGCGTTGATGCCTTGTCACAATATGTTTCAGTTTTATGTATCTGATGGAAAGTTAAGTTGTCAATTGTATCAGCGTAGTGCCGATGTGTTTTTAGGAGTGCCTTTTAATATTGCCTCTTACGCATTACTTACTTTAATGATTGCGCAGGTTTGCGATTTACAACCCGGTGATTTTGTACACACATTTGGCGATGTGCATATTTATAGTAATCATAAAGAACAGGTAAACTTACAATTGAGCCGTAAACCGTTGCCATTACCGGTTATGAAAATTAACCCCGATGTAAAAGATATTTTTGGTTTTAAGTTTGAAGATTTTACATTGGAAAATTATGAAAGCCACCCGGCTATAAAAGGACAAGTAGCGGTATAATGGATACTAACTAGTTACGTAACGTTTACTTTACCATTTACATTCAATATGATTATATCCTTAGTAGTTGCAGCATCTAATAACAACGCCATTGGTTTAGATGGTAAAATGCCCTGGCATTTACCCAACGATTTAAAACATTTTAAAAACGTTACCTGGGGTTTACCGGTAGTAATGGGTCGTAAAACTTTTGACTCATTGGGAAAACCTTTGCCCGGCCGTAAAAATATTGTTATTACCCGCAACGCCGGTTGGAAAAACGATAATGCCATTGGTGTTAAAACCATTGAGGATGCTTTGTTTTTAGCCAAACAAATGGATGTAAAAGAACTGATGGTGATTGGTGGTGGTGAAATTTATAAACTACTGTTTGAAAAGGCCAAACGTATTTACTTAACCCGTGTAGACGCTGAGTTTGAAGCCGATACTTTTTTTCCGGCTGTGGATGAAAAGCAATGGCAATTAGTGAGTAATGATATTTACAAAGCGGATGATAAAAATAACTACGATTACGCTTTTCAAACATGGGAGCGCATAAAATAACTATACTGCAATTGGCAATATGTATTCACCGGTAAAACTCACCAAAAAATATATACAATATTATTGGCAGGCTAATAACAGCCGTGGCCATGGTATGCATTCACCTTTTGTTTTTAATTTTATAACAAAGGTGTTAAACGATGCAACCGCATACAACGATTATAAAAAGGTAGAAACATTACGCCAACAATTATTACATAATAATACAGTAATAGAAGTACAGGATTTTGGCGCTGGATCGGTTACTACAAAATCTAACCAACGAAAAATAAGTGCCATAGCACGCCATGCGGCCAAGCCTAAAAAGTTTGGACAATTATTACACCGCATGGTAAAGTGTTACCAACCTGCAACAATATTAGAGTTGGGTACATCATTAGGTATTACCAGCTCTTATTTAGCATTGGGTAATCCGCAAGCTAAATTAATTACATTAGAAGGTGCCCCATCTATTGCGCATGTAGCACAACAAAACTTTGCACAACTGCAATTGCAAAATATACAACAGGTGGTTGGTCCGTTTGAAAAAACACTGGATACAACCTTAGCACAAAACCCTACCATTGATTTTGCTTTTTTAGATGGCAACCATCGCTATCAACCAACGGTTAATTATTTTAACCAGTTATTGCCGCATATACATAACGATACTATTTTGGTTTTTGACGATATACATTGGAGTTTAGAAATGGAACAGGCTTGGAAGGAAATTATAACACACGAAGCCGTACAATGCAGCATTGATTTATTTTTTATTGGTATAGTACTTTTTCGCAAGGAGTTTAAAGAAAAGCAGCATTTTGCTATAAGGTTTTAGTGTATGCATTACCAAATTATCAAATTTTCAAATCAACAATTTGTTTTTTCCTTTTAACTTTTGAATTTATACTTTTTATAAATTATCTTCGGTTCGTTCCCTATCAATTAATGCTTTAAACCTCTTGCATGATAATTGGCCTGCTTAAAGAACCGGATTTTGAAACAAGGGTATCGATGGTGGCTGAAACAGTTGCCGCACTTACCAAAAAAGGAATTACCGTTTTAATAGAACAGGATGCAGGTGCAAAAGCCTTTTGCTCCAATGCCGATTACGAAAAAGCCGGTGCTACTATTACCAACCGCACCGATGTTATTACACAAGCAAATCTTATCGCAGTTATTCATCCGCCTTCCGGCGCCGAGTTAGCGCAGTTTACAGCGCAGGGAAAAATTTGTATTGGTGTTTACCAACCATTGACAAATGTTGGTTTAATGCAACAATATGCAGCGCAACAACTCACCGTTTTTTCTTTAGATATGTTGCCACGTACCACCCGTGCACAATCAATGGATGTACTTAGTTCGCAAGCAAATATTGCAGGTTATAAAGCGGTGCTAACCGCTGCAACCAGCTATGGTCGCTACTTTCCCATGTTTATGACAGCCGCCGGAAGTATTGCTCCGGCAAAAGTTTTAATACTGGGTGCAGGTGTAGCCGGTTTACAAGCCATTGCCACGGCCCGTCGTTTAGGTGCTGTGGTTGAAGTGTTTGATACCCGCCCTGCTGTGAAAGAAGAAGTAATGAGCCTGGGTGCAAAATTTGTAGAAGTAGAAGGTGCTGCCGATGCCAGCAAAGCCGGTGGTTATGCGGTGGAGCAAACGGAGGACTATAAACAAAAGCAGCAACAACGTATTGCCGAAAGTGTGGCCAAGGCCGATATAATAATTACTACAGCGCAAATACCTGGCAAAAAAGCCCCTATCTTAATTACCGATGTTATGTTGCAATCCATGCGCAACGGTTCGGTAATTGTCGATTTAGCTGCCGCAACAGGCGGTAATACGCCGGTTACAAAAAATACAGAAACCATAAATTATAATGGCATTAGTATTATTGGCAACTCATCGTTACAAAGTACCATGCCTGCCGATGCCAGTAAATTGTATGGCAAAAATCTGTTGAACTTTTTACAGTTAATTATAAATAAAGAAAACCAGTTACATTTAAACTGGGACGATGATTTGGTAAAAGGTGCCTGTATTACACACGATGGAGCAGTGGTGCATGAACGAGTAGTGGTAACCCCAACCCCTCCGAAGGAGGGGCTTAGGTAGAGTCTGACAGAACGAAATTTGATTATGTTACCAGCTGTATTACTACTATCATCGTCTGTTGCGTCACTCACTTGTACGTTCTGTAATTCTATTCAGCATTGTGTAAGTTTCCTATCAATATCGGAAACGTTCATTGGCAAATTTTCAAATTAACTAATTGCCAAATTGTTTTTTTAACTTTTGAATTTTTACTTTTTAATTATATAAGTATGACCGACTTTCTTAATTGGATAACCCTACACCAGCAAATTATTTACATAGTTATCCTGATGGTTTTTGTTGGTATTGAAATAATTGGTCGTGTACCAAGCGTGTTACATACGCCATTAATGAGTGGTGCCAATGCTATACATGGTGTCGTAATTATTGGGGCCATCATTGTAATGGGCAAGGCCGAAGCTGATAATTACCTCGCATTAATACTCGGCTTTTTAGCAGTGGTATTAGGTACTTTAAATGTGGTAGGTGGTTTTGTAGTAACCGACAGAATGCTGGAAATGTTTAAAGGCAAGAAAAAGAAATAATTTGAAAATGCGCTAATTAGATAATTAGCCAAACGCAGTACTTATTACTTAAAACTTATCACTTACAACTATATGCTACTTACACTTATATATCTTATAGCCAGCGTAACATTTATAGTAGGATTAAAAATGTTATCAAACCCGGCAACGGCCCGTAATGGTAACTTAATTGCTGCTGGTGGAATGATTGCCGCCATATTGGGCACTATATTTTTATACGAAGAAGATGGACAAAAACTGGGTAACTATGGTTGGATATTTGGCGGCATAACAGTAGGTACAGTAATAGGTTTTTTAGCCGCCAAAAAAGTAAAGATGACAGCCATGCCCGAAATGGTGAGTTTGTTTAATGGTATGGGTGGTGCTTGCGCTATGTTAATTTCTATTGTGGAGTTTGATCATTTTATTAATATTCCCATTAGTACCGAAGAAGGTTGGCATTCTATTGTATATCCTCCTGAAGCAATAGGTCATGTATTGATTATTTTACTTGGGCTTATTATTGGTACTATTTCCTTTACCGGCAGTATGATTGCATGGGGCAAGTTGAATGGCAAGGTGAAAGACTTTTCCTTTAAAGGGCAACATATTTTTAATTTACTGTTATTAGGAATTATTATTGGTTTAACAACTTATTTAGTTGGTTGGATACCGGAGCAAAGTCAACTGATTTTTTATATCATTTTCGGGCTTTCTATTTTATACGGTGTCTTCTTTGTATTACCTATTGGTGGTGCCGATATGCCGGTGGTAATTTCCTTATTAAATTCTTTTACGGGTGTTGCTGCCGCATGTGGTGGTTTTTTATACGACAACAAAGTAATGTTAACCGGTGGTATATTAGTAGGTGCAGCCGGTACGCTTTTAACCATACTCATGTGTAAGGCCATGAACCGTTCTTTGGCTAATGTATTAATAGGTTCTTTTGGCGGTAATAAAGCAACAGGTGGTGGTGGTGCCGGTAAAGATCAGGGTACTTATAAAGAAATATCAATAACAGATACAGCCGTAGTAATGGCTTATGCTAATAAAGTATTTATTGTACCGGGTTATGGTTTGGCTGTGGCACAGGCACAACATGTATGTCATGAGTTAGAAAAATTATTAGAGAGTAAAGGCGTGGAAGTAAAGTATGCTATACATCCCGTAGCAGGACGTATGCCCGGCCACATGAATGTATTACTGGCCGAGGCTGATGTGCCTTACGAAAAGCTTTTGGAAATGGAAGATGCCAATGAAGAATTTAGCACTACCGATGTAGTATTGGTATTAGGCGCTAACGACGTAGTTAACCCTGCTGCTAAAACCGATCCTGCTTCGCCGATTTATGGTATGCCAATTTTAGATGTAGAGCTGGCTAAAAATGTTATTGTAAACAAACGTAGTATGAAACCCGGTTATGCCGGTATAGAAAATGATTTATTCTTTCAACCCAAAACTTCGATGTTATTTGGCGATGCTAAAAAAGTATTGCAGGACTTGGTAGGGGAGATTAAAAATTTGTAACAGAATAATTATAGAGCCTACAAAATGATACTTAAGTCAAAAGCTGATTATTGGGGATTTATTGGTTTAATAGTAATTCTTTCGTTCAATTCTTTGTTGATACTTTTAGGATTTCTTGGCGGTGATCAATCGTTTTCTATTCCTAGGGATACCTACGTCTTGTCGGGTTTATTGGTGGTAGAAATTATTTTGTATTGGTTAATGCGCCATCATATTTATAAACGGCTTTGGGTAAAAGCGCATGTTATATTATTTGCTCTTGGTTTTATCGTTTTACCTTTTCTTATTCATTTTATAGGCCTTTCAACATTATCTCCTGATGCTACGGATATTGAATATGCTGAACGTATAATTTTTCTTGCTAAAGCGGACGTTGTAACTATTTATTCTTGTTTAATCATTGCACATATTTTCTTCGCTTTAACTTTAATTAAAAGCTTTGGATTTAAAAAAGAATTAAATAATAATAATAACGAACCGCCAGGCTTGCTTGATGAATTTGTAAAGTGAAACAAGCTCTGCGAAGCTTGTAGCTTCGCAGTTATATTCTATCGCCTTTGGCGATATAACAAAATACAAAGACTATAACCCAACACACAACAACTTACACATTGCCGAATAGCATTACTGAACGACCCCGATTAAAATGCGGGGTACTGCAAAGTGGCCAATAGAATTGTTGCAGCACAAGTGAGTGACACAACAGACGATGCTAGTAGTAATACAGCCGATCAACAAATTTTTATAGCCGTTAATTCATCAACACATTAAATTTGTACGATAATATTATTGATAACTATCGTAGCAATATGGCGCAATTACCGGCTTCTTTAATCAATTCATTAACCAATGCCAAAGGCTTTAACCGGCAAGCTTTTGAAGGCGTGCATGCATCGGGAGAACAAATCACGTCTATGCGTATTAATCCAAATAAAATAAATGATAAGGCAACGTTGCCTTTTAATAATCTGGTACAAGTGCCATGGACAAGCAACGGATATTATTTACCGGAGCGTCCGTCTTTTACTTTTGATCCCTTGTTTCATGCGGGTACGTATTATGTGCAGGAAGCCAGTAGTATGTTTGTGGAGCAGGCATTATTACAAAATGTTGATGTAAGCAAGCCGTTAAAAGTATTGGATTTATGTGCAGCACCGGGAGGTAAATCAACACATTTGCAATCGTTAATAAGTGCAGATAGTTTATTGGTGAGTAATGAAGTAATAAGAAGCAGGGCAAATATTTTAAAAGATAATATTGTTAAATGGGGTGCAGCTAATGTGGTGGTAACCAATAACGATCCGGCACATTTTAAACCGTTAACCGGATACTTTGATGTAATTGTGGTGGATGCACCTTGTAGTGGTAGTGGTTTGTTCAGGCGTGATGAGGAAGCCATTGCGGAGTGGAGTGAGGATAATGTAAACCTTTGTAGTCAGCGCCAGCAGCGTATTTTAGCCGATATATGGCCTTGTTTAAAAGAAGGCGGCTTGTTAATTTATTCTACCTGTTCTTTTTCGCAACAGGAAGATGAAGACATTGTACAATGGATGCAAAAAGAATATGATGCTGTTGTAAAACCCATTGATGTGCAAGCAGAATGGGGTATTATTTCCAGTGAATCAGGGTATCGTTTTTGGCCCGATCAGGTAAAAGGTGAGGGTTTCTTTTTAGCTTGTTTGCAAAAGCAGACACCGCAAGAAGAAGTTGTGGTGAAAACAAAACGAAAAGTAGAAGCGCCATCCAAAACGCAAATGCCGGTTATTGAAAAATGGTTGGCAAATTCAACCGACTTGCAATTTGTTTTGCACGAACAAACGGTATATGCATGGAGTAATTTTTTAGCAACTGATGGCGTTTTTTTACTGGATAAATTAAAAGTGATATACTCCGGTACTAAACTGGGTGAGTTAATGAGGGATAAATTAATTCCCGATCATGCCTTAGCGATGAACCCTTTTTTACAAGGAGAAATTGTTACTGCGGAGTTGGATGAAAAAGATGCCATTGCTTTTTTACAACGAAAAGATATAGCGCAATTACCTGAAACTAAAGGATGGCAACTAGCTACTTTTCAAGGACATGCATTGGGCTGGATGAATGTATTGCCAAATCGCATTAACAATTATTATCCGAAGGAGTTGCGTATTTTAAAAGAGAGTTTATAGGTAAATTGTAAAATATTGAAAAGAAATACAATTTAGGAAAGCGAAAGAAAAGTGTAAATTTGCTAAGGTATGCATGATAAGAATTTATTCATAATTTCCGGGTGTAATGGTGCTGGGAAAACAACAGCCTCTTTTACAATTTTACCGGATATATTGAACTGTAAAGAGTTTGTAAATGCTGATGAAATAGCCCGAGGTCTTTCTCCTTTTCAACCGGAAACTGTCGCTTTTGAAGCAGGCAGAATTATGTTAGACAGAATAAATGAGCTTATAAGATTGGGTGAAGATTTTGCTTTTGAAACAACACTTGCTACTAAAAGCTATAAACATCGTATTGTTGATGCAAAAGCAAAGGGATATAATGTTACTTTAATTTTCTTTTGGTTACAAACTGTGGCATTAGCAAAGGAGAGGGTTGCCGTTAGAGTAACGGAAGGTGGCCATAATATTGCTCCAGAGGTTATTGAACGCCGTTATAACAATGGAATAAAAAATTTGTTTGATATTTATCTATCTATTGTTGACAATGTACTGATTTTTGATAATTCTGAAGGCAGGCATGAATTACTTTTGAAGAAAAGCTTGGATGAAGGAGAATTAAGTGTTGTAAATGAATATAAATTTAACTTACTAAAACAATATTATGAAAGCACTAAAAAAGAATGATGACATTACCAATAAGGTTTTATTTGGTTTAGAAAAAACGTATGAAAAACTTATTGATTTTAAAAAGAGTAAAAAAACTGAATTAGTTATTTTAAAAGATGGTAAAGTTGTAAAAGTAAAACCAAGTTAAGTCGTTTTAAAACAAAATCTAATTTTCCCCCGGTTCATAATCAGTGGGTAACATGGTCGACATTTTTTCCTGAAAACCCCACCACGCAGTTGATAATAATTTATCCGGATAAAAATAACTACCATCAGGTCCAATTAATAGTGGTGTTTCCTCGGTAATAAAAATTAAGGAACGCTGATAAAAAGGTTTTCTCCTCTCATTAAAAAAATCAAGATAAGCCTGATCTTCCATTCCCTTTTTATAAGTAACATATAAATAGTTGGGGAAATAAATCACATTAAAAATGCCGTCTTTACCAATAGTTAAACTATCCAGTGTTACAAAATGCGGACTATACTCTTCAATAAAATTTTCCTGGCGTAAAATACGTCTGTAGTATTCAGATGAATCCTGACCTGTTATTACATTTTGTACCGAATCTTTTTTTACAAGGTTTTTATCTCGGCTACTCACAAATATATTTCCACCGCCACCCAATACAGATGGTCCCAGTTTGCGAACCCGTTGTTTTTCCAGATTGGGATGTTTTACCATCCGTCTTACTTCAAAACCTTCCTCCAACAATTTGTTATTATACAAAGCCGTAAAAAAATGTTTCATCGATCCGTAATAAGCTTTGTCCCTGGCTTTTACCCAACGTTTTTTAGGGTCTTTATCCTGGTTGCCTAATTGTGTAAACAAAGTATAACCATAGTAAGTGGTAGATCCTTCTTTAAACTTTATTTCAAATGCCTCTAATTGGTATTCTATTTTATAGCCCAATGCGTTGTTTTCAATAATCAAAGGTTTGTCGGCAATAGCTTCCAAGCGGTTTGTTTTTTTATAAAATCTAAACCTTATGTCTTTATGATTTTTTAGTTTACAATCTTTGGCGTTGGTGTTTTTGCCAATAAAGCTACTCATAAAAGTGTTGCCCCATTTATCCCAACCTTCTTCTACAAATGGCTCCAGCACTACATTGTCCAGCTCCGTTATTTTTGTTTTCATTTCAACCCGTAGCTTAAGCGGCAGCTCTTCGCTGCTAAACGAAAACACACTTGTTTCAAACCCGACCGATGTGGTAATTAGCTCATACTTGCCGGGTTTAATATCGTTTATTTCAAAATAACCTTCTTTATTCGTACTGCCACCCTTCGATGTATTGGTTAAAAAAACACTGGCGCCTGCAATAGGCTGATTTGTTAGCGGATTAACAACAGTACCTTTTATGGTTTGCTGTGCTAAAGCGGGTACTGTATGTACAACTATTAAAAGTATGATTAGTAATAAACGCATGTTACGAAGATAATAATATGTTGCGAATGTTTCGTAATGAAAATTAGTCGATAAATTTTTTTATTTCATCAGCTATAGTAACACAGATGATCGCCGGTTGTAACCTGACAAGGTTGGGATAAAATTTATTTCCAGTGGAAATGAATTTTATACTCACACTGCATCGTTCGGAACATTATTCATCATCGTGTTATGCCTGGTTTACGCTTACTGTCAAAAGCAGCAATAATTATTAATTAAAAAAGGTGCAAGTTTTATCAACCTACACCTTTTTTAATTTTTACTTTTTCCTTTATAAGTTATCCCATGTTATGAAACACTTTCTGCACGTCTTCGTCCTGCTCCAAACGTTCAATTAACTTACTTACGTCTTCGGCTTGTGCATCAGTTACCGGAACAGTAGTAGTAGGTATCCACTCCAGCTCGGCACTTATTGGGGTAATATTTTTTTCTTCCAATGCGTTTTGCATGTTACCAAAATCGGTAAAACCAACACGTACTACAATTACGTCTTTACCTTCTTCGGTGGTGCTTTCGCCTAATTCTTCCAAACCAAAATCAATTAGTTCTAATTCTAAATCATCCGTATTTAAACCTTCGGGGCTTAATGTAAACACACCCATTTTTTTAAACTGAAAAGCTACACTGCCGCTATTACCCATTGCACCATGACCTTTGGTAAAATGACTTTTTACATTAGCCACTGTACGTACGTGGTTGTCAGTAGCAGTTTCCACCAATAAGGCAACACCATGTGGCGCATAACCTTCGTACAAAATTTCGTCGTAGGTTTCCATTTCCTTGCCTTGTGCACGCTTAATGGCCGCTTCTACACGGTCTTTCGGCATATTCACACTTTTCGCATTCTGAAAACAACGACGCAACGCTGCATTGCTCGATGGATCTGGTCCGCCGGCTTTTACAGCAATGGCTATCTCTTTACCAATACGTGTAAATTGTTTAGCCATTCTGTCGTAACGGGCAAACATACTGGCCTTACGTACTTCAAAAATTCTTCCCATAAATTAAGCCTCCCCAACCCCTCCAAAGGAGGGGCAAAAAACTCTTTATTTTGGAGGAGTTTTTTTGTTTGTTAAATTTATTTTACTTGTCAAAAGTAACACTTTGCCAAATAGACGTTGAAATTTTTTGGAACAGTATGATACTTAAGTTAGCTACTTTTTCTTTTCGTAACTATAGTGCGATAATTCTCCTCTATCTCATATAAAGTATATTGTTGTAATAATGACTTTAAAGCCCCTCCTTTGGAGGGGTTGGGGAGGCTCTTACGAATATCGCACCGCCGTACCGGATGCTACTACCATTAACATGCTGCCGCCGCCACCTACGGTTTCAAAATCAAGGTCAATACCAATAACCGCATTGGCACCTAAGCTTTGTGCTTTATGGCTTAGCTCGTTAAGGGCTTGTTGGCGGGCATCTTCCAGTACTCTTTCATAAGTACCGCTGCGGCCGCCAAAAAAGTCACGTAAACCGCCCATAAAATCTTTTAAAACATTGGCGCCAATAATTACCTCGGCCGATACAATGCCTTTGTAATCTTCAATAGAGCGCCCCTCAATATTGTTGGTTGTAGTTAATAACATGGTGTATTTTTTTACAAATATAGTAGCTTCATCTGCTCCACAAAGCGGGTATAGTGAAGAACTGCTTTTTCGGTTTCTCCCATTTCGATAAAACCAACAGCCGGTTTTACCAATTGCTCATATATGGTGTTTAATATTTGATCTCTGTTTTCTGCAACATTTATTTTTCTCAACATTTGCGGAGCCACTACCTTGTATTCTTGCAACAGATTTGAATATATTTTTTGTGGACGCATAAATTCTTCTCTTAATTGTCGTAATTGAGTAAGCTCATAACAATCGTCGTCTAGTCCTTTATGCGCTACACACGCAGAAGTTAGGAAGCAATTTTCCGGTAAATCTTTATACTCATCTAGGTAAGGCAATGTGGCTATTACGGAGGATTTTAAAAGAATGTAAGCATTATGGGTAATGATAGGAGCTTCATACCATTTACTATTTTCAGTTTTAAAACCAACCGTAAGCAGATTTTCTTGAGCTAAAAAACTATATTCATCCTTCAGAGGTTTTGCGGGATTGGCCGAACCAAACCAATAAAAGTCTTTACCAAAAGAATTTATACCACCTGCGGATTTTATAGAAAAGGGTAGTTTTTGCATTAATGAATTCTTCTCTATGCATAAATCAACCATATTGTCTTTATAGTTCTTTTGTATATCTGCCGGGTTTTTGCTAAAGTGTAAATGAATAGGTGTTTTGTCTTTTTCCAAAAAGCCCTCGTAGCTCCATTGAATAGTTTTTTTATTTCCTTTTACTAGTAAAGGTAAAGTTAGTAAGGCTGGTAAAGCCAACGATGATTTAATAAATTCGCTTCTTTTCATATCATTTTAATTATATGACTTCCTCAAATGTAAAAAAAAGCTATCTAAACTCATAGTGTAATCTAAAAGTTTATACATAGAATAAAACTATCAATATTTACCATTTTGTATTTTGAGTTTAGGACAGTTTAAACATCTGTTACCATAGTTTTACTCGCTGATTACGCAGAGGTGAATACCGCAAACCTTCGCTAATCGGTGTTTAATTAGCGAGAATCTACTTATAAAATCAGCGGGTGAAAAGATAAACGTACTTTTTGAAAAATTACAACTGTCTTCCAGAGTTGGAAGGTTGCTTGGATAACTTATTCAATAACCTCCTGCTTTACGTGGAGGTTAACCACAATTGTTTGGAAGATTAAAAACTGTTTTCTTAATCCCTAAAGTATGGCGTTATTATAGCAGAAATCATCAATGTAGCAAAACCCCGAAGGGGTGATATATTAGGATAATGTCATCCCTTCGGGATTTGGTTTATGGATTGTTTTTATTTTCTATAATAATATCAGCCCTGCGGGCTTGTGATATGCATAGACTTCAATGTTTCGAACACTTATGTGGATCAACGGATAATTAATGAACCGGCTTTAGCCAAATTATTGGGCTAAAGCCGATACAATAATCTTATTATTCCCTAGGCTAAAGCCACGGGCTATTAAATGCCGCCTAACAATATAAAAAACAACCTTACTATAACACGATGCTGATAAGCGTTCCGAAGGATGCAGTGAGTGACACAACCGGCGATGATCTGTGTTACTATCGATGACAAACAAAAAAATAAAAACCAGCCTGTACTACAACTTACGTATGCTAATGGCTACACCACCACTGGGGGCAATTTTTTGGGTAAGTTTTGTTTTTGAGGTAATTGTTTTTTTATAAATTTTGTAAGCCTGCGGATTGGTTACATAATGCGCATCTTTCGCATCCTCGTAAATGATGGCTTCGTATTTAGCACCGGCATCTAAAAAGCTAAAATCAATAGTCAGGGTTCGGGTATTTTCATCGGTAATACCACCAATAAACCAATCGTTTTTGCCCTTGGCTTTACGGGCTGTTAAAATATAATCACCGGGTTCGGCAGCTAAAATTTTAGTATCGTCCCAATCCACTGCTACATCTTTAATAAACTGAAACGCATCAGGGAAACGGTCGTAGTTATCAATAATATCGGCAGCCATTTGCAAAGGACTATACATTACCACATACAAAGCGAGCTGTTTTACCAGGGTTGTTTTTACAAAACGGGTATCATCTTTTTTATAGTAGTTTAATTGCGTTTGAAAAATGCCGGGTGTGTAATCCATTGGTCCACCCATAAACCGAGTGAATGGTAAAATAGTTTGGTGATCGGGATTGTTGCCACCAAATGCTTCGTACTCCGTACCACGGGCTGCTTCGGCAGCTATCCAGTTAGGGTAGGTGCGGTGTAAGCCGGTTGGGTGTACCGATTCATGCGAGTTAACCATCATTTTATGTTGAGCAGCTTTATCAACCACACGCTGGTAATGCTCTATCATCCATTGGCTGTAATGGTGCTCGCCACGGGGAATAATATTACCAACATAACCTGTTTTTACAGCATTGTAACCGTAGTTGCTCATTAGTTTAAAGGCAGTATCTAAATGACGTTCGTAATTGGTAACGGCTGATGATGTTTCGTGGTGCATAATAATTTTTACGCCTTTGCTTTGCGCATAATCGTTTAAGCCTTTTAAATCAAAGTCGGGGTAGGGTGTAACAAAATCAAAAACATATTCTTTCGATTTGCCAAACCAGTCTTCCCAACCTTCGTTCCAGCCTTCTACCAATACACCATCAAAACCATGTTTGGCGGCAAAGTCGATATACTTTTTTACATAATCGTTGTTGGCACCATGTGTACCATTGGGTGTTGTTTTGGCAAAGTCGGTTTTACCTAAATGCACATTGTCTAAATTGGTATAACTCCAGCTTTTTTGTCCAAAAATCATTTCCCACCACACGCCAACATATTTAACGGGTTTTATCCAATCGGTATTTTTGTAAGCAGTAGGCTCGTTAAGGTTTAGTATAAGTTTTGAGCTTAACATGGCCGCAGCATTATCGGCCACTACAATGGTGCGCCAGGGTGTATTGAATGGTGTTTGTATATAACCCTTATTACCTTGCGCATCGGGTGTAAGATGTGATGTAAACTTAAAGTTTTTAGCATCTACATTTAAACAATAACCCGGGTAACCAATCAAAGCGGCTTCGTGAATGTTTACATAAACTTTACCATCAGGTGATTTAAGTTGCACGGGAGTTTGTACCGATAGGGGAACAATTTTTTGCGATGCGTTGCCATCGTATGATTTATCGAATAAAGATGGGATGGCTGATAGCGTTGATTTTGTGTAATTATATTCTTCTGTATCATAATCGCCGGGTATCCACCAAGCGGTATAATCTTCGGTTAAAGCTATCTCGGTATTTTCTTCTTTAATTACAAAGTAGTTCAGGTTTTTTTGCTCAGGAAACTCGTAGCGGAAACCTAAGCCATCATTAAACAAACGAAACCGAATTTGTATGCTTCTGTTTTCTTTTGTTTGTTGCAGGGTTACAACTAATTCATTGTATTGATTAGTTATGTTTTTTACTTCGCCTAAAACCGGTTGCCACTGCTCATTAACGGTATGTTGTTGTTGGTTGGTTAATATAAAACCACTGTTAAGCGATGCGCCTTCCGTTAAGGTAAGTCCCAGCTTGCTATTATTGATTAGCGTTTTATTGTTAAAACTTAATTGGTATTGGGGTACACCATTGGTTAAGGAAAAAGTCAAAGCCAGCTTTCCATCTGGCGAACTTATTTTTTGCGACTGTACATAAAACTGTGATAGCACTAAAAGCAATACAACGAGCAATTTTTTCATATAGCTGTTTTAAAAAGTGATTTGCAAGTGGGGCAAATGTAGGCTTTTTTATTATGTGTACTTGGTACATATTAAATTTGGGCTATAAAAAAAGCCGCTCTGTTACAGAGCGGCTTAGTATAATTTGGATAAAATTATTTTTTATCGGGGTTATTAAGTTTACTATTCTTTTTGCTGTAAGCAAAGTAAATAATAAAGCCTAATGCTAACCATGCACCTAAACGTGCCCAGTTTTCCCAACCTAAACCAAATATCATAGCACCACAAGCTAATATACCTAAGATTGGTAAGAAAGGTACAAATGGCGTTTTAAACTGGCGTGGCATATTTGGTTCTGTTTTACGCAGAATAATAACCGCAGCACATACCAACATAAAGGCAAACAAAGTACCAATACTTGTCATGTGGCCCACTACATCACCCGGTACAAATGCGGCAAAAAGGGCAACCAATAACAATATTACCATATTGCCTTTGTAAGGTGTTTTGTATTTAGGATGTACTTCTGAGAATACTTTAGGCAATAAACCATCTTTACTCATAGAGAAGAATACACGGCTTTGGCCTAATAACATTACAAGAATTACAGAAGAGAAACCGGCTAAGATGGCAACAGTTACTGATTTACTTAACCAACCATATTCCGGCATTGATTCTCTGATAGCCGCAACCACTGATGCTTCACCACCTTTAGTTGGGTCACGGAAAAACTCTAACGGAGCTAAACCGGTAAGTACGTGAGAGAATAATACATATAAAATGGTACAAACAATTAAAGAACCAAGTATACCAAATGGCATTGCTTTTTTAGGATTTTTAGTTTCCTGTGCCGCAGTACTAACCGCATCAAAACCAATGAAGGCAAAGAATACAGTACCAGCAGCACCAAGTATACCCATAATACCACCAAAATTGTGGGTGATACCCTGATGGTCAACATACTTAGTTGCCTCAGGTATATATGGTACATGGTAGTCGGGGTTAATATGGCCCCAACCTAATGCAATAATTAATACTACAATGGCCACTTTTACAATAACAATCAGGTTATTTACAAATGCTGATTCCTGTGTTCCTCTTATTAATAATAAACTGATTGCGGTAACAATACCTAAGGCTGGTAAGTTAATAATACCTTGTACACCATCTACCGAAGTTTGGAAAGGTGAGTGACACCATTGATAGGGGACGGGATTGGTATTAAATACTTCTACCAATAAGTTATTCAAATATTCGCTCCAGGCAATACCTACTGTTGCGGCACCCACTGCATATTCCAGTACTAAGTCCCAACCAATAATCCATGCTAATAATTCACCCATGGTTGCATAGGTGTAAGTATAAGCACTGCCCGAAATAGGAATAGAAGAAGATAACTCGGCATAACATAAACCGGCTAATGCACAACCAACCGCAGCCAGTAAAAATGCAAGTGTTACAGATGGTCCTGCGTTTTGAGATGCAGCAGCAGCAGTACGCACAAATAAACCGGCACCAATAATAGCACCAATACCTAATGCTACCAAGCCCCAGCCTGTTAATGTTCTTTTTAGTGAGTGTTCGCCTGTGTCGTTAGCCTCAGCTAAAAGCGAACTAATGGGCTTTTTAATAAAAATGCTCATAAGTTGGAAATTGTAGTTTTTTATATGCAGTTTTCAAATGCAGCCTGAAAAGTAATGATTTATCGCAAAACAGCATGAAAAAGATTTACATAACTATTAACTTTTCAGATATTATATATTTTAAATCATTTTTTGACCCGAAACCTTTAGTTTTGAAACCAATGCTTTACCAACTGTTTACTCATGAATAAACGCAATGTAGGATTTTCCGCTTTTATTTTATTTACGATTGCCGCTTTACTGCACCTGGTTCATTACGAAGGTTGGTTAACAATTGGCGAGCAACCCTTATTTATTATAAGATGGCTTTTAATTATTAACCTGGTAGTTTTTGCTTGGTTTAAAAAATCATTAACTACCTGGATTTTAGTGGCCATGGCCATGGGTATAGAAATTGGACTTGACTTTAGGGAGTTCTCCCAAAATCTACAATTCCTGAGTAAAATATTCCTCCGGCTGGTAAAAACCATTGTAGCCCCGCTACTTTTTTCAACCCTAGTGGTGGGTATTGCCAGCCATAGTAATTTAAAACAGGTAGGCCGTATTGGCTGGAAATCGCTTTTATATTTTGAAGTAGTAACTACATTGGCTTTAGTAATAGGGTTGGTGTTTATTAATATTACCAAAGCAGGAGAGGGCATTGAAAAACCTGCACATTTGGAGTTACCAAAGTCTAATGAAAAATTATTTCAACAAAAAGTAATTAATATATTAGATAGTGCCGGTACAGAACTGCCGGAAGGATTAATTAATAAATTACCCGATGCACCCGGTAAAGATTGGCAAGATCATATCATTGATATTTTTCCTGAGAACATCATCAAATCTATTTACGAGGGTAATGTTTTACCCATTGTAGCATTTAGTGTAATATTTGGTATTGCACTGGCACTCCTCAGTGAGAAAAAGAAGAAACCCATGCTGGACTTTACAGAGAGTCTGGCAGAAACCATGTTCAAGTTCACTAACATCATTATGTATTTTGCTCCGTTTGGTGTAGGTGCAGCCATAGCGGTAACGGTGGGCCATTTGGGTATTGACATTTTAAAGAACCTGTTTTTGCTATTAATAACTTTGTATTTAGCGCTTTTTGCCTTTATATTATTGGTGTTATTGCCTATAGCATTGTGGGTAGCCAAAGTACCCGTTAAAAAATTTATACAGGCAATACGTGAACCGGTTTCTATTGCTTTTGCTACTACCAGTTCCGACTCAGCTTTACCAAAAGCGTTGGAAAACATGGAAAAATTTGGTGTGCCACGTAAAATAGTTTCGTTTGTTATACCAACGGGTTATACGTTTAACTTAGATGGAACTACTTTATATCTTTCACTTGCTTCTATATTTGTGGCGCAGGCAGCAGGTATAGATCTTTCAATAGGCGCACAGTTAATGATTGGTTTATCGTTAATGTTAACCAGTAAAGGGGTTGCTGCTGTACCAAGGGCGTCGTTGGTTATATTAATAGCCACGGCCGATTCATTCAATTTCCCTATTTGGCCTATTATGGCAATATATGGTATTGATGAATTGATGGACATGGCCCGTACATCGGTAAATGTAATTGGTAATACTTTGGCAAGTTGTGTTATTGCCCGTTGGGAAGGTGAGTTTGATGATGAAAAAGCCAGAAATTTTTCGGAAGATAAAGCTGATGCGATTGTAGAGGAAGTATAAAGTTTTAGATTTAATGTTGTTATGATAAAATGTTCCAAAGGTTCAATGTTCCAGAGGTTCAAAGTTCCAGAGGTTCAAAGTTATCTTGAGTGTGCATAACGCCTTTTCTAAAATCTACTTTAACATTTTCAGTTGAACCCTTTTTTAAATGACTTGTTGAACAAAAAGTTTGGTATTACACTTTGCTGAATAGAATTACCGAACGATGCAGTGAGTGACACAACCGAAGCCCAATCAGGGGAGGGACGTTGGTAACAAAAAAAAAGATATGCCACAGGCAGAACAATATTAAATAATTAAACTTTTAAACCCCTCCTCGGGAGGGGCTTGGGGAGGCCTTTATGTTTGAATTATTAGATGCCGCTTTTCACTGGACAAATTTATTACAACCGCAATGGTATATTGAAAATGGCGGCTTGTGGATTTTATTGCTTATCATATTTGCCGAAACAGGCTTATTCATCGGGTTCTTTTTTCCCGGCGATTCGCTACTGTTTGTATCGGGTATTTACAGCACCAGCCTGGCCAAGTGGTTGTTTGATACCGGCAACGATTTTACCAACCTGTTAATGATTATGGTACTGGTAACACTGGCCGGTATTATTGGCAATTTTGTAGGCTACTGGTTTGGTAAAAAAAGCGGTCCCGCTTTATACAATAGAAAAGACAGCTTTTTATTTAAACAACGTTACCTGCAACAGGCCAAAAGTTTTTACGAAAAAAATGGCGGCTTCACCATTATCGTAGCACGTTTTATTCCGTTTGTACGCACGTTTGCACCCATTGTAGCCGGCATAGTAAAAATGGATACTAAGAAGTTTGCATTTTATAATATTGTAGGTTGTATAGCCTGGGTTTTTTCGCTAATGATGCTGGGCCACTATTTATACGCTTTCTTATTATCAAAATATAATTACGACCTTACTGAGCACCTTGAGTTTATTGTATTGGCAATTGTAGTAGTAACCACGCTACCGGTAATAATAAAATTAGTAAAGGGCAAAAAGAAAAAGGAAATAAGCGAATTATAATATACAGAATGGTTGCTCTTACAGCAGCCATTTTTTTTGTTATCAACTGCATTGCAACTATCATCGTCTGTTGTGTCACTCACTTGTACGTTCGGTAATTCTATTGGGCATTATGCTGTAAGCAAAATATATTGCAGCAGCAATTATAAAAAGGTAACCCAAATCAGACATCAAAAAAATCAGACATCAAAAAATCCTAAATCCTAAATTCCCCCCTTACCTTTAAGTCCTAAACTAAAACCTTCTTTTTCTGTGAAGTCATCCTCATCCTCTATTTTTAGTGCGGCTGTATTGGTGGCTGCCCTTGGCTACTTTGTAGATATTTACGATCTGCTGTTGTTTGGTATAATTCGTATTCCCAGTTTAAAAGATTTAGGCTTAACACCGGAAGAAATACTTACCGATGGCGAAGCTATTTTACAATGGCAAATGTGGGGCTTGTTGCTGGGCGGTATTATATGGGGTGTAATGGGCGATAAACGCGGCAGGTTAAGTGTGTTGTTTGGTTCCATCATTTTATATTCATTAGCCAATATAGCCAACGGTTTTGTAGAAACAGTTGACCAATATAAATGGATACGTTTTATAGCGGGCCTTGGTTTAGCCGGTGAATTAGGTGCCGGAATAACCCTTGTATCTGAACTAACACCTAAAGAAAAGCGGGGTATTGCTACCTCCTTAGTAGCCGGTATAGGACTAACCGGTGCTGTAGCCGCCTTTTTAATGAAGGAGACATTTCATTGGCGCACTTGTTATTTTATTGGTGGTGGTTTGGGTATGTTGTTGCTTATATTACGTATATCGGTTTTTGAATCGGGTATGTTTAACCAGGTTAAAAACATGCAGGTTAAACGTGGTAACTTATTAATGTTGTTTAATAATTGGGACCGGTTTAAACGCTACCTGTTTGGCATATTAATAGGTTTGCCCACTTGGTTTACCATTGGTATACTGGTTACTTTTTCCAGCGAGTTTGGTAAACAGTTTGGTATAACAGAAACAATTGATCCTGGTAAAGCCATCATGTTTGCATACGCAGCTATATCAATAGGTGATATTGTTGTAGGCTTTGTAAGCCAGTGGTTAAAGAGTCGTAAAAAAGCCTTGTATGTTTTTTACAGCATTACTGCTTTGTTCATGATATTGTTTTTTACCACACAATGGAACGGCTCAGCGGCAAAAATGTATTGGATATGTGCAGGGCTGGGTTTTGGTACGGGCTTTTGGGCTATTTTTGTAACAATGGGTGCCGAGCAATTTGGTACCAACTTGCGGGCCACTGCTGCCACTACTATTCCTAATATGGTAAGGGGCATGTTGGCTATTTTTATTTTACCACTGTTTCAATGGTTACGTGGTATGGATGGCATAGGATTTGTTAACGGAGGCATAATTACCGGTATAGTTGTAATGAGTATTGGTATATTAGCCGCCATACTTACTAAAGAAACTTTTGGTAAGGATTTGAACTATGTGGAGGAGTAGGAAATAATAAACACACATGAAAGAACTATCTATAGTTATTGTAAATTTTAATACAACTGTTGTTACAAGAGATTGTATCGCATCAATTTATAAACACATTCCAGAAAATTTAACGTACGAGCTTATTGTTATTGACAATGGATCTGATTATCAAAGTTACCTTGACCTAAAAAACACAATTACACATTATCCCCAACTTTCTATAATACGGAATACAAAAAACCGGGGTTTTGTTGGTGGGTTTATGACTGGTGCATTACAAGCTAACGGAGAATTTTTATTTTTGGTTAATAGCGATGTATTACTGATTGAAGATTCCTTTACCCCTTTTATTAGTTTAATGAATGCGCAAAAAAATATTGGCATTTGTGGGGGACAGATACTGACCAAAGAGCTTCAACACGAAAAATCCTTTGATCATTTTGTAACTTTTGGTTACAAACTTTTAGGCTCATGGCTATACGAAAAAACACACCCACAAAAAAAATCCAGAACACAAACCTATGATGCTCCTATTGATGTAGATATGACGCATGGTTGTTATATGGTTTTTAGAAAAAAGTATTTTGATGAATTGGGAGGGTTAGACGATAATATATTTCTTTATTATGAAGAGATGGATATTTGCAAGCGGTTAAAGCAGAAAGGATATAGAGCCGTAATGGAACCTAGAACAAAAATTGTTCATTTGGGAGGAGTGAGCACTCCTAAAAGCTTATTGATAAAAAAAGAATTATTAATATCCTACCTGTATGTGTTGCAAAAAAACTTTGGCTTTTTGCAATTTTTGCTGGCTCGTATCTTTCTTACCATTGTATTCTTTTTCAAGTCAATAGTTAAACCAAAATACTTTAGCATTTTTTGCATGTTACTATTTTGGGGTAACGGTTTAACCCGATCCTTAAAACACAAACAAACTATTGCAACCGCATAACCTATTTTTGCAGCATAATTACAATCGCAAAATTTTTGCAAATTAATAATATGAGAGTTTTACATCTGGCAGGTGCCATGGAGTGGGGCGGTGGCGACCAACAATTAATGGATTTAATTGAAAACCTGAAACAGGAGAATGTGCAGGGAGCCATTTTATGTTTCAACCATTCGGCCATTAAGGAGAGAGCTATAGCTGCAGGTGTAACAACTTATGCCATTGATAAGAAAAAAAAGTACTCTTTTAAATCGCTTAAATACATTAAATCTTTAGTACAAACCAATGGGTTTAATGTTATACATATTCATACCAGCAATTTTGTAATGACCTATATGCTGGCCAGTGTGTTTTCCGGTTTAAAAACACCAGCTGTTTTCTCTAAAAAGTCTATCAGCGAAAGCTCCAGTTTGTTAAGTCCTATTAAATACAATTATAAAGGCATTAAAAAAATAGTTTGTGTTTCCAATGCTATTTTAGAATCATTTAAACCAACCATAAAACCTAAAAATCATCATAAACTGGTAACCATTTACGATGGTATAAGACTTGACAAACCCGCCCCGGTTGTAAATGAAAGCCTGCGTGAAAAATTTAATGTAGATAGTAATGTTACCATTGTAGGCAACATAGCTAATCATTACCTGGCAAAAGATATTGGTGTATTTATTAAAACGGCTAACTATTTAATAAATGAACAGCGGCAAAAGAATATTTTTTTTGTACAAATTGGTAGTCCGTCAAAATACACACCGGAGTACGAAGCCATGGTGAATGAATTTAAACTTCAGGATCAGGTAAAGCTAATGGGCTTCACACCTAATGCTGCCGGCTACTTACCACAGTTTGATATTTTCCTGATGACATCTCAAAGGGAAGGGCTTCCACTTGTAATTATGGAGGCTTTTAAAGAAAAAATACCAGTAGTTACTACTGCAGGAGGTGGCATACCCGAAGCCGTAAAACATGAGTACAATGGAATGTTGGCCCCGGTTAAAGACTATATTGCGCTGGGTAATAATATACTTACAGTAATAAATGATAAAAAAATAAAAGAAATCATTGTAGAGAATGCGTATAAAAGACTTCATAACGAGTTTGATGCTATGCAATGCGCTCGACAAATTGCTGCTATCTATAAGGAAGTATTAAATTAGTGATAACAGTAGACGTAATATTACTTTAGCAGTCGCCAATTCTTACTTACTTTTGCAGTTTAACAGATAAGTATGAACATAGTACAAACCATTCAAATATTTCAACAAAGTATCGCTGATTACCATATTGCCGATGATGTTGATACGCCTATTGCCAATCCATTTTCAAAAGAAACAATTGAACATTTATTGTACCTGAAAAACTGGGTGGATACCGTACAGTGGCATTTGGAAGATATTATTCGCAACCCCGCTATTGACCCGGTTGAAGCATTAGCATTAAAACGCAGGATTGATGCATCTAACCAACACCGTACAGATTTAGTGGAATATATTGATAGCTGGTTTTTACAACAGTATACATCGGTAGCTACTAAAAGCGATGCTACTTTTAATACCGAAAGTCCTGCATGGGCAATAGATAGATTGTCTATTCTTGAGTTAAAAATATACCATATGCAAATAGAAGCCAACCGTAGTGAAGCTTCTGATGAACATAGGTTTAACTGCAATACCAAATTACAAGTATTATTAAGCCAGCGTACAGATTTGTCAACGGCCATTATACAGTTACTAGCCGATTTTGCTGCCGGTAATAAATACATGAAAGTGTACAAACAAATGAAAATGTACAACGACGAAAGTTTAAACCCTGTACTTTATCAGCAAAAATAAGCATGGCGGAGTTGCCCTCACATATTGTTGTATTTAGGTTTTCGGCTTTAGGCGATGTAGCCATGACGGTTCCTGTACTAAAATGTTTATTACATCAGCATCCACAATTACAGGTTACTGTTGTATCGGTACCTTTTGTGCAACCAATTTTTGAAGGTATAGACCGACTTAGTTTTTATGGTGTAGATATTAAAAAAGAGTATAAAGGTGTAGGAGGTATTTGGCGTCTTGCAAAAAAAATAAAAGCAGATATTGGTTTTGATGCAATTGCTGATTTGCACAATGTGCTAAGAACAAAATTGCTGCGCTTTTTTTTACCAAGTTTTAAAAAAGCAGTTATTGATAAAGGCCGTAAAGAAAAGGCTGAATTAACAAGGCCTGCAAATAAAAACCTTCATCCGCTTAAAACTACTTTTCAGCGTTACGCTGATGTATTTCATAAATTAGGTTTCCCTATTACGCTAGATATTGCTTTGGGTATTAAACAAAAAACGACTGTAAATACATCCGGTTTTGTTTTTCCCATTCATAAAAAATTAATAGGTATAGCGCCTTTTGCTAAGCATAACGCAAAAATGTATCCGTTGCAAGAAATGGAGAAAGTGGTACAACTGCTTTCAGCAAATGAACAAATACAAGTTGTGTTAATTGGTAGTAAACAAGAGGCAGCAATATTACAAGGCTGGGCAAACAAATACGAAAACATTATAAATATTGCAGGGAAGTACAACTTGCAACAAGAGTTACAAATTATTGCCGGTTTAAACGTACTCTTATCAATGGATTCTGCAAATATGCACCTAGCCTCATTAGTTGGTGTTCCTGTTGTTTCGTTGTGGGGCGGTACTCATCCTTGGTTAGGTTTTTATGGTTGGGGCCAGCCTTACGAAAATGCTTTGCAAGAAAATCTCCCTTGTAGACCCTCATCTGTTTTTGGTAACAAGCCTTGTCCTGTTCATGGCGAAGCTGGTTGTATGCAAGGCATTTCTCCCAATCAAGTTGCAGAAAAATTAGAAACAATCGCTTTCCAATAATAATCTTTCTACGTACAACAACAAGTTATTAATAAATTTATATGCTTGCTGTTGTTTGTTGTATGCTTTAGCTATTGCCAACGGAGTTACGATTGATGATAAGTATTACTACAGATGAAGGGCTGCGCTGCTTAGACGTAAATGGAAGCGCAGCGTACATTGCAGGCGGGCAGCGGACTGTAGCTGATTAGTATTACCACAGTTGACAACCCCCAATTAATTTGAAAATTTGAAAATGAGGTAATTTGAAAATGTATAAAAGAAAAGGGTTGGTAAATACCAACCCTTTTTTAATTATTTACTCAACTCACTCAACTCCAACCAACGCATTTCCTTTTCATCAAGCAAGTCATTTATCTCACTAATGCGGTTCGATAATTTTTGCAGTGCTTCAAAATCAGTTTCGCCACCACTTAGTTTATGCGTTACCAAATCTTTTTCAATATTCAATTGTTTCATTTCTTTTTCTATGCTCTCCAGTTCGTGTTTTTCTTTAAAACTTAAACGGCGGGCAGGTGCTGCCGGTTTGCTGGCATCCGTAACAGGAGCTTCCACTTTAGGCTCTTCTTTTTTTACCGGTTCTTTTTCTGTTTTGTTGTTTTCTCTGTTTAATAAATCAATACGGTATTGGGTGTAGTTTCCGGGAAAGTCACGTATTTCGCCATCGCCTTCAAATACAAATAAGTGATCTACCAGCCTGTCCATAAAATAACGATCATGCGATACAATTAATAAACAACCCGGGTACTCACTTAAAAAGTTTTCCAGTACGCTAAGTGTAGGTAAATCTAAATCATTCGTAGGCTCATCAAGTATTAAAAAGTTTGGATTACGAAACAGTATGGATAATAAATGTAAACGTCTTTTTTCGCCACCACTTAGTTTACTAATGTAAGTGTATTGTTTATCGGGATCAAACAAAAACAATTGTAAAAACTGTGCAGCGCTCATGGTACTACCATCTGCTAATGGAAAATGCTCGGCAATGTCTTTTACAAATTCTATCACCCGCATATCTTCTTTAATCACCAAACCCTGTTGCGAGTAATTACCAAACACAACCGTATCACCAATATTTATTTTACCACTATCCGGTTGCTCCAGTTGTTGTACAATATTTATAAAGGTTGATTTTCCTGCACCATTCTTGCCTACTACGCCAACACGTTCACCTTTTGAAAAAGTGTAATCAAAGCCTTTTAAAATAACTTTTTCGCCAAAGTTTTTATATACTTTTTTCATTTCCACCACCTTACCACCCAGGCGGTTCATTTTCATTTGTAGTTCTACCTGTTGGTCTTCAATTTTTTGTTTGGCTTTTTTCTCTACATCATAAAAATTATCCTGACGGCTTTTACTTTTTGTAGTACGGGCCTTAGGTTGCTTGCGCATCCATTCCAACTCTTTGCGGTAAGTGTTACGGGCTTTATCAATACTCGCCTGATCACTTTCTATACGAGCTGCTTTCTTTTCTAAATAATTGGCGTAATCACCTTTATGCGTGTAAAGGTTGCTGCCTTCCATTTCCCAAATTTCATCACATACCGCATCTAAAAAATAACGGTCGTGGGTTACTAGTAACAGCGTTACTTTTTCTTTATCCAGGTAATGCTCCAACCATTCTACCATTTCCACATCAAGGTGGTTGGTAGGTTCGTCCATAATTAATAAAACATGTTTATGCTCAAAGCCAATATCAATTAGGGTTTTGGCTAGTGCCACACGTTTACGTTGTCCGCCGCTTAAAGTATTTACGGGTTGGTTAAGTATGTGGTGAATATTCAGCTTACCAATAATCTGTTTTACTTTGGTATCAAAATCCCAGGCATTCAATTCATCCATTCTGGTAATGGCGTCGGTCAGTCTTTCCACATCTTCCGAGTCGCTCACTAATTCAAACTCTCTAATAGCTTTAATAGTGGGGTGGTCGTGAAAAAATATATTATCCAATGCCGATTTTGTTTCTTCAAATATGGGGTCTTGCTCAAAAAGTACCACATCCACATCTTTATGAATCCATACTTTTCCGCTTTCCGCAGTTTCTTTACCCGATAAAATTTTCAAAAGGGTCGATTTTCCCGATCCGTTACGGGCGACCAGCGAAATTTTATCGCCTTCCTCAATATGAAAGCTAATATTGCTAAACAAAGGCTTAATGCCATAACTCTTACTCAAATTCTCTACCGATACATAATGCATTTTGCAAAGATACTTCAGCAACTTGGGAAAGCAGGCATTAAAGAATGAAATAATTGATAAATGGCGGGGAGGATTTTTTATGTTAACGGCTGTTGAGCCCTGATTGAACCCCAACCCCTAAAGGGGCTATATAACAAGTAGTAGGAGTGGTTGTTTTGTTGACCAGCGTTCCTCCCTGATTGAACTTTACTTGCGACGCTCCGTTCAGCAGTATATCGCTAATCAGCATCGTGTTATGTTATGGTCGTTTGGGTTATTTAAAACTTTTTACCAATGTTTAGTCTAAGTTGACCGTAAAGAGGAAAATTGGTGTATTTGTACGTTTTGTCTTCATATGTGAAATGTTTATTAGAAAGTAAATGCCTTGCCCCGTACGAAATGTCAAGGCTAAAATAATAATTATTCTTAAGGGTATAACTACCTTGTACTATCACCGGTATTAAATATAACTCATTTCTATTCTCTCTTTTAAACATGGTGTTATTGTAGTAGTTTGTATTTTCAGACTTTGACACGGCCTCCCTGAATAAAGTACTATTTACAAAAGAGAAATCCATACCTACCGCAAAGTTTAATGGTCGTTGTTTTCGAAAGTAAAGTCGTCCACCAATACCAGAACCAATTGCTTTTCTATTTAAACCAACCATTAGCGGCGAAACTCGAAGTCCCAACCTCCCTTTATACAGCAACCTTTCATATGTTGGTTGTAAAAAAAATATATCTTGTTGAATGTATTCAGGTTCCGTATCGCTGCTACCAAATATCTCAATATCAACATCAATGTCAAATACACTGGATGTTCCAGGCGATGTGTAAGTAAAGCCCATTGATACAATATTTTTAATGTTACCCAGCTCTTTGTATCTCTCTATTTTATCGGCATTTTTGGTTACAAAATGAACGGTGTGTTTTAAGTTTTCATCGTACAAAATTTTTTCAACTAAAAAAGCATCAATTTCTTTTTGTCCTTTGCGGGTAATCATTTTGCCAATACGCAATAATTTTTTGTCACGTTTAGTTAACTCAAAATTATCGTAGGGAAAATAGCTTATTTCTTTTGCATAATAAACCATGGCTAATTTTACGATTAATGTGTCGCCTTGCGGTTTTTTTTTGGTGGGCTTTAATATAAGCGTGTCCTGTGCGAAGGAAAAGGTGTTAAGGCCTACTATGTAAATGATAGTAAGGCAAAGCTTTGTGGTGGCAATTATGTTTACTTTCATATGTTGAAAGAGTAATGGTTAAAGGTTGTGACACCCAATTACCGACCAACGATGCATATTAAAGTAGATTATTTTGCAAAAAAGTAAATAAACAAACAGATGGTTATTACGGCGGCTATTACCATAAAAGGTAAGGCTATTTCAAAAAGCTTTTCCTGTTTTTTTTCACGGGCTGCTTTTAGTAATAATGTTTGTTGTGGTTGACTGCTGTTTACCTTTTGTAGATAGGGTAGTAGGGGATAAAAGTTTTTATAACTTAACCATTGTGTCATTATTACAACGGTTGTAATAATGGTGTCGTTAATATCTGTTTCGTTAAAGGAGTTTAACTTTTCAATATTATCACTGGTAAATAATTGTTCAATTGCCTGGGTTATTACAACCTGATTGGCAGGGTTGGTACTGTTTAATAAGGAGAATTGTTTTTCCAGTACAATACATTTTTGCAATACACTTACCGGTGTTAAAACAAAACTGGTGTTTTTAATGCCAGAACTTTTCTTTAACCATCTTTCCTGGTGGTATTCGTCCCTACGATTCGTTTGTGTTAATGTTTCGTATGCTTCTTTTACGGCATCAAAATATGCACGGGCATAAGGGTCGTTATTGGTTTTATCAGGGTGGTATTGTAAAACCAATCTGCGGTAAGCTTTTTTAATTTCTTCCTGTGTGGCCGATGGTGCCAGTTCTAATATAGTATAATGATCGTTTTGTTGCACGGTTACAAAAGTAAGTGCTATAGGTTTAGCTAAATTTATTGTTGGTAAAATGTTGGCTACAAAACATGATTTACATTTTGCTTAATAAAAAAACTTAACGCAATACTCCGTGCAACTCTGTGTTTATACTCCATTACCTCTGTGGTAAATTATGGTGCGTGAGACACGCACCAAAGCATGTTTAGCTTTTTTTACCGTTAATATGTTTTTCAAAAAAGTTAATGGTACGTTTCCAGGCCAGTTCAGCGGCTTCCTTGTTGTAACGGGTTGGTGCAGTATCGTTATGAAAAGCATGGTTTACATTTTCGTACACATATTGTTCGTAAGTAACACCAGCTGCTTTTAATGCTGCTTCATAAGCATCTTTGCCTTCGTTAACACGGGTATCTAAACCGCCATAATGTAATTGTACGGCTGCTTTTATTTTAGGTACATCTTCTGCTTTTGCTTGTCGACCATAAAAGGCAACGGCTGCTTTTAAGTTGGGTACATTTACCGCTAAGGTGTTTGCCATTGCACCGCCCCAGCAAAACCCTACGCAACCATAATTGCCGTTGGTATCTTTACGTGTTGCTAAATAATCAAATACTTTTATAAAGTTGGCATTGCTGTCTTCTTGTTTTAACTCCTGAAATTTTGTACGGGCTTCATCTTCATTGGCAGGTGTGCCACCAATGGGCGCTAATGCATTTGGCGCAATGGCTAAAAAACCTGCTTTTGCTGCACGACGAGCTACATCTTCAATATGTGCATTTAATCCACGGTTTTCATGTATTATAACAATAGCGCCATACTTTGCTTCTTTTTTTGGTCGGGCTATGTATGCTGCCATGGTGCCGTTTACACCGGCATAATTAATGTTTTCTGTAAATAAATCTTCATCGTTTGTAATGGCTGCATTGGTACCATTTACTTCAATGGATGGTAGTATTGCTAATGCTGTTGCCATGCTGCCGGTTAGTATGGCCAGTTTTTTAATAAACGAACTTCTGCTAAGTGGTTTGTGTGTGTACTCGTCATACAGTTCAATAATACGTTGATCCATGGTTGAGGTATTTGCTACTAAGTTAGGCAATTGACAATGGACAAGTGACAATTGACAGCTTTAAATTATTGAATATTTTAGATTTAATATTTGGGTTTTGCATAATGGTGAATAGAATTACCGAACGTACAAGTGAGTGACACAACAGACGATGATAGTAGTAATGCAGTTGGTAAAATAGTAATAGTATACAGTATGTAGTATTTAGTATATAGAGAACGGAAATCCAGCTTTATTACGATAACATTAAACCTAAAACTGTAGACTTTAAACCCCTAACAACCAAATGTTAAAGAATTTTACCAAAAGTTTTGCTAACACTTGATAGTTATAACATTTTTATGCAACTACATGGTGCGATATTGGCTCATATTTGTGTATAACAAAAACGTTATACTAAACAAATTTTTAACCCCCTAAATTAGAAAGCCATGAAACGGATACTTACAAATACAATGATGGCAATAGGTTTGATAATGGGTAGCATTTGGGCTACTAAAATTAATGCACAGGTTGGCGTTAATGCGCAGGTAAGTTATCAAACGTTTTATGACGAATTGAGTCCGCACGGAACATGGATTGATAACCCGGAGCATGGTTATGTATGGGCACCAAATGTAGGTGCAGATTTTCAGCCGTACAGTACCAATGGTAATTGGGTGTGGAACGATCAGTACGAGTGGATGTGGGCATCTAATTACTCATGGGGTTGGGCGCCGTTTCACTACGGTCGTTGGTTTATGGATCCGTTTTACGGATGGATGTGGGTGCCGGGTTATGAGTGGTCGCCGGCCTGGGTAGCATGGCGTGATGGTGGCGATTATTATGGATGGGCACCTATACGTCCGGGCTTTAGTATAAATATTGGGTTTAGTAATTATAACCCGCCTATTAACTACTGGAGTTTTGCACCACGCAGGTATATATCATCGCCACGTATTTATGATTATTGTTTGCCACGTAGTCGTAATACAACTATTATTAACAACACCACTATCATTAACATAAACAATCGTACCCGTGTTAATAATAACTACTTTATTAATAATGGCCCACGACGTAATGATGCAGAACGTTATACCGGTCGCATACGTTCGGTAAGATTTAATGAAGTAAACAGACCAGGCCGTAACGAAGTACGTGGTAACAGAATTAATGTGTACAGACCAAGTATTGAAAGAAATAATGACCGTAACCGTTTTGCGCCAAGAAATGTACAAGGGTATAGCAGAGAAAATGCGAATAACCGAAATACAAATCGTAACAACAATAACGACAGGGTAAATAATCGTAATAACGATAACCGCAATAACAGAACCATTGAGCGTGACAACAGAAGAAATGACCGTAATGCAACAGACAGGTTTAACAACCGCAATAACAATGCGGGTAATAACAACAATGTTGACAGAAGAAATAACAGCAACACGAACAATGAAAATGTAGATCGTAACAGACGTACAAGAGAAAATGCTACCAACCGCAGCAATGAAAACCGTGCGGCAGGTAACAACTTACCAACCCGACGTTACGAACCTAACAATAATAACAGGCAACCTAATAATGCGGAGCAGAGACAACCGCAACGCAGACAGGAAGCAAGACCTAATAATGTAACAAGGGAGCGTACAACATTTGAGCGTCCGCAAACAGAAAGAAGAGCGCAAGCACCGGCGCAACCACGCCAACAACGTACGATGGAACAAAGACCATCGGAGCCACGTCAGCAACGTACAATGGAGCAACGTCCTTCGCAACAAATGCGTCAGCGTACAGAACAACCACGTCAGCAACAAATGCAAAACCGTGGTAACAGAGGTGGTGGTAACGAAGGCCGCAGAACAGAAAGGCCGGGAAGAGGTTAAAATATTATCTGTGAAAACTATACAATGTGATAGCCCCGAAAGGGGCTATTTTTTATTTGGCATAGAGGAACTAAAATTAAATTTATTACTGGGCAAAGGTTTCTTACTATAAAACCATCTTATTAAAGCTTACTTTTATTAACCTAAACACTATCAATTTGAAAATACTGTGGACCTATCTTAAGCCTCATCGTAAACTAATTTTTTTCTCGCTGTTACTGGCTGGTATTGCACAACTATTGCTGCTGTTGGATCCTATTATTTTTGGAAAAATAATTGATGACTATGCTACCAATCCCGGTCGGCTTCCTGAAAATGAATTAGTAAGAGGTGTGTTATTTTGGTTAGGTATTGCGGTAGCAGTGGCCTTGGGCTCACGATTAATAAAAGCTTTTCAGGATTATATAATGCGACTTGCCGTGCAAAAATTTGGCATGCAAATTTTTAACGATGGCATTAAACAAACATTACGTTTGTCGTTTGCCGAGTTTGAAAACCAACGTAGCGGCGAAACTTTATCTACTTTACAAAAAGTACGTACCGATACAGAAAGGTTTATTAACTCCTTCGTCAACATACTTTTTTCGTCCATTATTGGTATTGGTTTTTTAATATGGTACGCTGTTACCAAACACTGGTTATTAATTCCGGTATTTGTAGTAGGTGTATTGGTATTAGGTGGGTTAACAGGTTTGTTAAGCAAAAAAATAAAAACGCTGCAACGTTCTATCAACAAACAAACCAATCAAATGTCAGGTTCCATTACTGAGTCGTTACGCAATATTGAATTGGTAAAAAGTTTAGGACTTACCTATCCGGAAATAAGAAGATTGCGTGAGCATACGCAAAAAATATTCGATCTGGAAATGATGAAGACCCGTAAGGTGCGTTCCTTAGCTTACATGCAAAGCTCGGCACTTACTTTATTGCGCCAGTCAATTTTGTTTATACTACTATGGTTGATTTTTCGCAATGTGTTAACCACCGGTGAGTTAATCAGTATGCAATTTATATCCACTACAATTTTTGGTCCATTGCAGGATTTAGGCAATATCATACTTTCTTATCGTGAGGCCGAAGCATCCTTACAAACCTTTGATAAGTTAATGCATCAGCCCATTGAAACTCGTCCCGAGGAACCCATTGAATTAGGGCAATTGCAGAACATACAATTTAATCAGGTAATATTTAGTCATAAAACGGCTGCGGTTAATGCCATTGATAATATTTCATTCAATGTAAAAAGCGGCGAAACCATTGCGTTTGTGGGGCCATCGGGTTCGGGTAAATCAACATTGGTAAAATTGTTGGTGGGTTTATACAGACCTGTTGATGGAGATATATTTTTTAACAACATTCCTTCAGCGCAATTACGTTACAACGAAATGCGCCGACAAATTGGTTTTGTAACGCAGGAAACACAATTGTTTTATGGTACTATCCGTGAGAATTTATTGTTTGTACAACCTGCTGCCACCGATGAAGAAATGATTGAAGCACTTACAAAAGCATCTGCTATTAATTTAATCAATCGTTCAGAAAAGGGATTGGACACATTATTAGGCGAAGGTGGGATGAAACTTTCCGGTGGCGAAAAACAACGTTTGGCAATTGCCCGTGCATTGTTACGTCAGCCGCGGTTGTTAATTTTTGATGAAGCTACTTCTGCATTGGATTCTTTAACCGAAGAAGCCATTACCGAAACGGTAAAAAATATTGCTGCGCAACGTGATCCTATCACGATAATGATTGCCCATCGTTTATCCACCATTATGTATGCTGATGTTATTTATGTATTGGAAAAAGGTAAGATTGTAGAGCAAGGTTCGCACCAGGTATTACTGGAGAAAAAAGGATTGTACTATGCTATGTGGCGTCAGCAAATTGGAGAACGACGATAGCAGTTTAAAGTTTTGTGTTTAATGTTTAAGGTTATCGTGATATAGTTTAGCGCCTTTTCTTTATACTATATACTTAATACTGTATACTTTTTATTTGTTAGTCAACGGCAGTACTACTATCATCGTCTGTTGCGTAGCACTCTTCAACTGTAGTAATTCTATTCAGCATTTTGCAATACCCAATATTCACTCTAAAATATTAAATAGGTAAAAATTGTCCATTGTCACCTGTCAATTGTCACTTGGAAGCTTAGCTCCTCAACAACTTAACCTTCGCCGCTAAAAATATAATGGCAAATCCCATTAGACCTATCGCTGCAAATGAATAACGCAAGCTGGATAACTCAGCAATATAACCAATCAATGGCGGCCCCATTAAAAAGCCTAAATAACTAATGCTTGAAACTGATGCTAAAGCAACACTAGGTGTAATATTAGCTACTTTACCAGCAGCGCTATATACCATGGGTACTATGGATGAAACACCTAAACCAACCATTAAAAAACCTAAAGTGGCAGTTGGTAAGTAAGGCAGAAATACCGATAAAAATAAACCGCCTGCAATAAACAAACCGCTGTAACGTAATAACTTTTGTCTGCCGAATTTTACAATTAACTTATCGCCCATAAAACGACCCGTTGCCATCATAATCATAAATGCGGCGTAACCTAAAATAGTTAAGGATGCCGGTGCATGCACCACTTGTTTAAAATAAACGCCGCCCCAGTCAAACATAGCACCTTCGGCAGCCATACTGCAAAAACCAATAATGCCTAGTTGTACCAATATCATATTAGGTTTGGCAATAAAAGATTTTTTCTTTTCGGTTTTAACTGTAGTATTGTTGCTAACCGTAGTACCCGATTTTAAATAACGTTGTGCCAGTACACAAGTAATAGTAATTAGCACAGCCATAATACAAAAATGTATATGTGGCGATACATGTGTAGAAATCATTAACAAGCCAATTAATGCACCGGTAAAACCAGCTATACTCCACACACCATGAAAGCTTGTCATAATAGGGCGGCCATACATTTTTTCGGCAATGATAGCTTGTGTGTTAACAGAGATATTACAAAAATTGCCAAATACACCAAATATAAAAAGTGCCAGACTTAATTGCCAAGCAGAATTTGCCAGTGCCAGATTAGTTAAACCAATTGTGTATAGTATTAATGCAATACGAATAACATTACGACTACCAAAACGAGCTACAATACGTCCGGAGAAAGGTAAAGTAACTAACTGCCCAGCTGGAAGTGCTAATAAAATACTGCCTAATGCAGCATCTGAAAGTGATAAGGCAGTTTTAAGATCAGGAATACGGCTAGCCCAGGTGGCAAAAGTTATACCCTGACAAAAGAAGAATATAGAAACAGCTATACGCAAACGACGGCGATAAAAAGCACTGGCTTCTTCGTATGTGAATGTTCCTTTCTGCCGCTGCGGAAAAAATAAACTATTAACCTTGTACAGGCTTTTGGTAACGATGCTATTGTTCATCTTGGTAAATAAAGTTGTTTATTGTACGTACTATGGCAAACAACTTTGTATATGTGAATGAAACAACAAAATTACCAATCAAAAGTTTGATTACAAAACCCCGGCAAATAAACTGATTTGAATTAACCTTTTGTTGATGTATTTGGGTATGATTGTACTAAAGGCGACTATAATTTTATTGTTTTTTTTAATGGTAAGAAGTTTGTCGGGCTGAGGCACAAAAAATAGAAAGATTATGTTCTTTAAAATGACAAGATGTTTGTCAGGCTGAGCCTGACGAAGCCCAGTGAGACTTTTTTTATTGTGTTACATAACCCTTCGTCAAGCTCAGGGTGACATTGACTTTCAACAAATTAGGCACTTGTCATTAACAGCCTGAC
>PJTT01000101.1_pt1 | contig 150725 bp, 147 predicted proteins | sample 1512261 | NCBI WGS metagenome assembly PJTT01 (sample SAMN08177685, study PRJNA422409) | Soil metagenome, whole genome shotgun sequencing project. | isolation source: Soil (2) enriched on wood chips | place: USA: Madison | collected 2015-01-15 | reverse complement strand
GAAGCGAAGCTATGCCCACAACAGGATCTGTTACTGCCAAGGCCTTGGCTATATTATTGATGCCGCCAGCACTGCAACTGTTTATGCCTTTGCGTCAAAAAAATAGTCCTATAAATACAGTACAGTCAGAAGATGTTTCTTACAAAGCTTCTATCGCTTCGTCAGTTGTAGATGTTGTTGCATCGCCTGAACCTGAGCAGACACCTGAAGTAGAATCGGAAACACCCGAGGTGGAAATAACCAATGAAAACGCTGGCTCTATAAAAGCGACGGGCATGATGCATCACTTGCGACATACAAAGAATTAACAGCTCAAGTATCTAAGCTAATTTAAGTAGTATTGCTAGTTATGTAGTTTCAATAAGCAATGAGAAGAAAGTATTGTAAGCGGCGCTATCATTTGGTAGCGCCTTTTGCATTAAACTATATTTCTAGTCTATCTGGTCTGTTTTTCATAACCGTTAAAGCGTAGAGTATATTATTGATGCCTGCAAAAAATGCAATTCATTATCGTTAGCTTGATTCACTGCGTATTCCACTTGAGCAGTTCCGTCGTCTGGTTAGATTTTCATAGGTTAGCTTCTCTGTAGAAACGCCGCACTTGATGTTCGTTGTTGATAATAATTTGTTCAAACACCTCTGCAAATTATACTCCTATCAATCTAACATTTTCTGTATACTGCGAGCGCCGGCGGCATAAATTACCCCTTCTTTTTTTACGCTTTTTGCTGCGTCATAAATCGCTTTAACGAACTTACTCTATCAGTTTTTTTTGAATGCATAATATGCTTTCGAGGTTCTTTCTCAAGTTTGAAATTCGCGCTTAGCTGCAGGCAAATTGTGTTCTACCGTATTGACGGTATAGAACCAGCGAATGTCAGAAATTACTTTTGCTTTCATTCCAATAAAAGGGGAATCCCCCAAAAGCAAAATCTATGAAAAAGACACCAATTATTGCCGGCCTGATGGCCTGCATTACACTTGTATCCTGCGAAAAGGAGCAAACCAAGCCTACTGATGATAAGGGCACAGGCACACCTCAATCTGCCATGGTTCTAAAAGAAGGATCAGGCTTTAGTCAATCGATTGATGTAATGGTAAAGCTTACAGAAATGAATACGGGAAGCGTGGGTAAATTAGGCTTGTACGACTTTAATATTGACAATAACAATCAACTTAACCTGGCTTACTATGATGAATGGCAAAGCCAACAAGATAAAATACAAACAGGATTTAGAAAAGCATTTGACATGTCGTCAAAAGCAGAGAAAGAGGTAAGTGGCGAAACAGAAAATCCATTATCAAGACAGAATTATAAAACGGGCGCACTTGAGTTTATGCCTTACTCCACCAAATTTGTTTCATTTAATTATAGCGATTGGGGGAGTGCCGGATATTCGCAGGGCTTTTTTGGCGGCGATGTGAGTGGCGAACTGCCCATGGCTCCCACATGGCAAGGAAACTACAGCGGCGGTGTTGCTTACTACAATGTGTATGCAGAGCAAAAGCTGAATGGTGGCAAACACTTTATGCTGGTGCAGCTTATCTCTTCCTCTTCGGTGCTTGCCATGTATGAGTACCTCACACCGGCTATGCCTCTTTTAGGTTCCGTAACGCCTGAGCGACCGGTGCTTGCTAATTTTCCGGAGCCTCGCCACATGGAGGGTCAAGGTCAATCTGTTGTGATTTCGGTAAGAGCAGACAGCGTGCTGGCTTATAAAATAAATAGTGTAATGAGCCCTGCAAAAATCTATACACTTAAAGGAGCCTTAACCTCTACCGGGCTGGATAAAGAGCTTGCTTACACATTTAAGCGTCACTACAGTGCAGATGGTAAAAAGATGAGTATGCTTGTGTGCGAGCCTATTTCAGGTAAATATTGGACCTACACTTACGACTTCGCAACGGATGTATTAAAAGCTGTATTGAATGATGTGGACCTGCCTTACTCGGGTGCAGGCACAGACATGGATATGGATGAAGAAGGTAACGTTTACTACTCTGGCATGGCTGGAAATGGAAGCAATGCAAACGGCGTATCTATTTACAAACGTAGCCAGTCGGGTGTGGCATTGATAGGTGCTGACGATTTCCTGAAGTTTGGCGAAATAGTGAAGCTGAAGTATATCAACGGTAAAGTGTATATGGCTGTCACAGGCAATGTATCCGGCGTGAAAGCTTGGGCGCAGTTATCTATTATTCATCAAAATTAGTCGCTGTATTTTTTGCCAAAAAGGAAATCATCAATCATATTATAAGATAAATCTCAACCATAATTTATTATGAAAAGAACACAATTACTTTCTTCGCTACTTGCAGGCACTGTGCTATTATTTTCCGCCTGTTCTAAGTCTGAAACCGAACCTACAACACCCGTTGCAGCAAAAGGCACATTTACAGCAATGGTGGGCTCCGACGCATTTTCAGCACCGGATGCCTATATCATGCCTGCTGCAGGCGGTACGATAGCTGTGATGGCAAAAGACGCAAGCGGACGCTCCTTCACGATTGCGATATTCGAAAAAGATTTTCCTGTAAATAGCCCTGTAGGCGTTGCTTATTCGCCATCTATAAGCTATGCTGATGCAAGCTCAAAGACTTACATCGCATCTGCCGGAACCATGACCATCACCGCTTATGGCAAAGACGCTTCGGGATCAGTCAATAATTTAAAAGGTAAATTCAACATAACAGTGGTAAATGACGGCGCTGAAATAGCGATAACGGAAGGCAATTTTGATGTCAATAAAAAATAAGTCGCTTAAGAAGTTAAAGGAAAACCCTGCCGTTTTAAACGAGCAGGGTTTTCCTTTTTTGTAAGGTATTTTGTGATTTTAAAAGACTAACCTATTTGCCGAGTAAACGCTGCTCATAGGCCCATTTGATGAGTGTAAGCACATTGGTGGTACCAGTTTTACGCAGTATATTTTTGCGATGGGTTTCAACAGTTCGTACCGAAATTTCAAGCTGTGTGGATATTTGTTTATTGGAATAGTCTTTTTCCAGCAGCTCTATAATCTGTCGCTCACGCGGCGTGATGCCTCTATCTTTAATTTGTTGCATGGAGCGCTTGTGACGCATGCGCTCCAGCTGAACCGAGTGTTCAAAATAACTGCCACCCGCATATACAATTTCGATCGCCTTCACCAATTCTGTTATGTTGGATTGCTTGAGCAAATAGGCATCAATAAAGGGTTCCATACGTTCTATCTGTTCTCCCTGGCCATTCATGCTCAGTACTATAATGCGTACTTTGGGAAAAGCATCGCGTACTTTTTTAGACAACTCATAGCCATCCATCTCAGGCATGGCTACGTCGGTTAGTAGTAGATCTGTTTCAACCGTTCTTAATTTATTAAGAATAGAATCTCCCGAAGTGGCCGTGGCAACAATTTCAATCTGAGGAAAATTCTTTAGCGCAGCCGAAAGGCCGTCAATCACGATGTGGTGATCATCAGCAATGGCTATTTTTATTTTATTCATTTGGTCCATAATGAAGCGGTAGGTAAATGGTTACAATTGTGCCACTGTTATTATCGTTGATATGATTCCATTCTACGCTGCCGCGCAGGTATTGCACGCGCGACTTTATATTTTGCAGTCCGATTCCTTCGCTGTGTTGCATGGCTTGCGTGTTAAATCCAATGCCATTATCTTCTATCATTATTGATAGTTGTTTGTCTTCTTTATTAAGCGTTATATACAGTTCTGTCGCTTCAGCATGACGTATTACATTGCTCACGCACTCTTGTATAATCCGGTACAGAACAAGCTCGGTGGTTTTGTCAAGTTGTATGTCTTCTTCATTAGACGACAGGCTTAGGTAAAGTTGCTGGTCGTTAATATTGCCTATTAATTCGTGTAATGCGGGTAGCAGGCCTTTTTGGAATAGTACATTCGGCATCATATTGTGGCTCACCGCTCTTATCTCTGCGCAGCTATCGCCCACCAATTGTGTAGTGGTTCTTAATAGGCGCGCATGTTCCGGACTCAAAGTATCCATCAAAGGCTGTGTGGCTTGCAGGTTCAGCCATGCCGCTGTAAGGCTTTGTCCTATGCCGTCATGAAGATCTGCAGCAATGCGCTTTCTTTCATTCTCTTCTGCTATCAGTACCTTTACTGCCAATTCCTGGTCTCTTTTCAACAGGCTTTCGCGATAGCGTTTTTCCTTGCGTTCTTTATTTCTTCTATTAGCCAAATAGGCAATGCTCAACGACAAAACGCTGCTGATACCGATAAACCAGATGCTTAGATTCTTTTGTTTTAGTTGCATGCTCTGCAGTCTTATCTGGTCTTCTTTCCTATCTGTTTCGTACAGTGCTTTCCACTCTGCAATGGCAGTTTCTTTTTTGAGATTTATCAGGCTATCCTTGATGTCGTAGTGTTTAGACTTCGCTTCCAGCGACTCTTTAAACCGTTGCTGCGACTCATAAATTTCAGCTAGGTATTTCCAGCCTAGCATAGCGCCATTTCTGTATCCTGTTGCATTCGCCATATCTATCCCAAGTGATAGAGACTGGATAGCAGCATTGTTATTGCCCACCATTTTCTCCAGTATCCCAAGGTTTAGCCAAGTGTCCGACATCTGTTTTTTATTGCCCAGTCCGGCATCGATTGCGAGCGATTGATGGAAATAGTATCGGGCGCTATCGGGTCGGTTGCTATACATAAAGCAATTTGCCTTGTTGTCAAGAAAAGTACTCTCTGAACCCAGGTCGTTGATCTTTTTCGATATAGCTATTCCTTCTTCATCAAGTATAAGGGCGCTGTCTATTTTACCACTCATGCCGTGCACATTGGCGAGGGTGTGCAGGATTAAGAGATAGGATATGTTTTCTTTATTGCCTGCACAATAGGAAAGCGCTTGGTGTAAGTGAATGGTAGCCTGACTGAGATCCTGCTGCAATTGAAATATCTGGGCAATATTGGCATACAAGCCTGCAGTCGCAAGGGAATCACCTTTTCTATATACCAACGCCATAGAGCCCATCTGCAATGCCTCCGGAAATTCCCCCATGTGCTTGAATGAATTGCTAAGACCGGAGTATATTTTAGCGAGTATCAGGGTATCCTTTTTGTCTCCCAGATAACGTAAGGCTTTGTTGTACTCCAGGCGGGCATTGATATAGGCACCTGTTCTGCTATAATATATTCCCATGTAAGTTGCAGCAGCAGCTTTTCCTCTGTTGTCATTATGTGAGAATTGTCGCTGCATCATCCTGGCAGTAGCCAGAATAGAATCTACAGGCGTGGTATTGGTTGGGAATACGATGCCTTTACTTTCTGTTACAGTATTGCGTTCGCAACTGCATAGCAACAGCAATATTACCATTGCAAAAATGTAACAAAAATATTTACTTATCATAGCGCGACAAAGTAATCACAAATAGCGACGTTCACAATACTCATCCAAATTTTCGGCGGATTATAATGGATTTTTGCGGTGCATAAAGTAATCTTCTGTGTATAGCAATCCGGGGTTTTTGTCTTTCGTCATGCGCCAGTGCTGATTGTTTCTTTCAGACTTGATTACATTATATCTGTTGGGCGCTGAATAGGAATAGGCAATTTGTGCCTCCGTGTCATTGTCGACCACTTGAAAGCTGCATGGGGAGCGGTCTATAGGCGCTCCACTTTCGTTTAGCTTCACAATCACTACTTGCTCCGCCTCAGAATGAAATTCGAATATAATAGGGTTTATTAAAACATCAGTGTAAGGAACACTTTCGCCATTCTGAACTGTGGTTCCTGTCCTACGTATGCTATCTACAATCCAGTGTGAGTCATTGAAGCCAATCAGATTTCTTAAGTCTTTGGGAATTTTGTTTTCTTCTTTGGTGCAGCTGCTTAACAATAGTGCGAAGATGGAAAGATAAGCAAATGTGTATCTGATCATGTTGATTTATTTGCTCACGAAAGTAGTGTGCCCCGTCATCCAATTTACTACCGTTCATACGGTATGCTGCAAACTATTGTAATGCAACAATGATACCATGTATGATAATGGGTTTTTTTAATGGGGTTTCCTTTATTGACTATCCGCAACATAGGTATTCAGCATATTTAGATTTTCCAAAGCATTGCCAATGGTATTGTTGAAATAAACATAAACTTCTTTGCCGGCTTCAAGCCAATCATTGATATAGCCACTGTATTCAGCCAATAATGAATCATCGTAACTCTCGCGATAATCGCCGTTAGGTCCATGAAAGCGCAGGTAGATAAAGTTAGCCTGCGTTTCTTCCAGATTGGTTCCACTTTTGTTTTTGTCGTGAAAGACAATCCCAGTGTTTCTTTCATCCAACATATTGTAGGTTGCTGCGTCATACCACGAATCATGTCTGAATTCCACACATACTTTCCACTGTGCGTCTTCATTATTTTTGCTCACTTCTTCCAATAAATAATTTAGTCGCTTTAATAATTTGATATTTGCTGAAGGCGGTAACTGAATCAGTATGCAACCTTTTTTACCTCCGACCTTCGCTATAGTGCTCATAAAATCTCTTACAAGCCCAGCATCAAATTCCAGATTAGGTACATGTGTAATTTGCTTAGGCATCTTAAATGTAAATCTAAAATCATGCGGCACTTCTGCTGCCCATTTGGCCACTGTTTTCGCCAAGGGCATCTTGTAGAAAATACTATTTACCTCTAATGAATTATTTAGCTGACTATAAACCTGAAGCCTGCTTTGACCCTGAAAATTTTCGGGGTAAAATGCTTGGTTTCTAAAAGGAAGTAATATGCCGCTGGTGCCGGAATAAAATAGCTGTTTCATACAAATTTCATTTGGGTAGGTGTGTTATAATGCCATGCAGATAAGTCAACTTATAAGAAAGACGATACTATTTTTTAGTATCGTCTTTCTTACGTTTCGCATCTTCTTCAGGAGAAGTTTTCTCGGCATTTTCAGCGGGATTATTTGGTAGAGCTCCTTGCTCTTCGGTACCCGCATTAAAATTATTGCCATTTTCTTCATAATGCTCATTGTCATCCTTCCTGGATTTCTTAGAGCTGTTGTTTTTATTATCCATATCGACTGTGTTTAAAATTATGAATGATGACGCCTGTTAAGTAATTTCAAAACGCCGGCGGTAGCAATACCCCCAAGTGTGTACCACGCCACCGTCATTACTTTTGTTGCAGTACTGCGGTTGACAGGTGCGTCATTTAATCCCAAAGGCTTCGTAAGACCTAAAGCACCTAAAGCACCTAAACCGGCGGCGAGCCCAAAAGCGATTCCTTTCCGCCAAAGGTTTGACTGGTCGCCGGTTCCAATCATTCTAAAGTAGAGCGCATTGGAGCCAATGTCTGACCCAAGTGTAGCTGCGTATAATTTTTTGCCTTTAAGAGGGCTGTAACCTGCAGCTTTTATAGTTTTACTAATGGCTTCTTCGCCTATTTCATTGATATGCGGTGCATCTTTGCGGTATTTTCTTGCAGTTTCGTGTATAATATTTAGTACTACTGCACCCGCTATTCGTTACAGCTTTCATGGTTTTTACTTTAAATGAAACGACCATTGCAAAGTGCATTGCAATGGTCGTTGTAAGGAATTAGGCATCTTGCAATGCATCTTTATTGATGCTGTTCTCAGCTATTTCCGTAAGCAACATGTCAGTTTGTTTTTCTTCTTCAAGCGTTTGTTCAAGTAGTTGTTGTGCCTCTTTCAATCCGAGTGTGGCAGCCAGCGTGCGTAATGTTCCGTAGGTGGCTATTTCATAGTGTTCTACTTTTTGAGCTGCAGCAATCAATGCTACATCGCGCACTTCCGAGCCATCTTCTGTTTCTTCAATCAGCTCTTGTGCTTCTTCAATCAATCCTTGCATTGCTGCGCATTTTTTAGAAGTTTGCTTTTTGTCGATTGATTGAAATACAGAACCTAGTCTTTCAAGTTGCGCTTCCGTTTGTGTCATGTGCTCTTGAAATGCTGTTTTCAATTTTTCTGATGTCGCAGCCTTTGCCATTTTCTTCAGCGCGCTAATCAGGTTTTTCTCTGCCCAATTAATGTCTTTAAGTGAATCAACGAATAAATCCATTAAAGCACCCTCATCATGTTTACTACGGGAGCTCATTTTGGTATTCGCCGATTGTGCTTTGGTTGCCGAAGCTTTGCTTTCGGATTGCTTGGTTGTTGATGCTTTCGTAGCCATGGTTTGTTGTTTTTTGATGTTATTGATTATACCAATTACAGATGCAAAAAGTGCGCCACGGCTGCAGCAATATTTCAATGTGTTGATTACGAGCAACGACAATGAGATGCATTAAAGATTAGCCACATTGGGGTGTGTAACCAATTGCTGAAATATGGGAAAGATTGCCATGAGTGTGGAATGTGTGAGTTGGTTCCATTTTCCACATACTCACCGAATTTATTGAATGTTTAATAATTCGTCGCTGACGATGTCAATCAAAAAAAAATCTTTCTTTCTCTAAGAATTCCATTTACGCCTACGTCTTTTATCATAGGGCTCTGGAAATAGCTGCTTCTTTTTAATTACAGCAATCTGATAAATACATTAAAACAAATTCATTTTATGACAAAATACTTACTACGCTTGGCTTTTGTTACAGGCCTTTTGATAACGAAAACAATGCATGTTTCAGCGCAGGAGTTAGATGCTGCATTTGGTTCAGATGGTGTTGTCATTCGCACGCAGCCATCCGGCATAGCTGCGGTTACTACGCAGCCTGATGGCAAAATTGTAACGGCCGGTTTCGATTACGAACGACTCCACTTTGAAATAGCCAGACATCATGTTGATGGAAGCATGGATAGCACTTTCGGCGAAGATGGATTGGTGCACACGCCTATTACATTCAGTAGCAGAGCCAAGACCGTAGCGGTGCAGAATGATGGAAAGATTATTGTTGGTGGTACTTATTATACCGGCGACTTTGTACACATTTATCACATGGCGCTGGTACGCTATCAGCCAAACGGATCGCTGGATAGCACCTTTGGCGACAACGGAATAGTGATGCAGGAGGTGGACTATTCTATAGAATTAGCCGATATGGAATTGCAAAATGATGGAAAAATAGTAGTAGGTGGTACCGTTGTGCCGCTTGCCAGTATTGCAATAGAGCATTTTGCGCTGGCCAGATTTAATGTTGATGGCTCGCTGGATAGTAGCTTTGGCACGGACGGGCTGGTACGCACTACAAGTGGTATCGCCAGCGCTGTTACTGATATAGCACTGCAGGCTGATGGAAAGATAATTGCCGCAGGTAGAAGGGGTATGCCATCTTTACTCGAGCCGGTTTACGAAGTAAAGTTTCAGTTGATACGTTACAATGCAAACGGTACTATTGACAATACTTTCGGCGCGGAAGGTATTGTGCTGACCGATGTGTTGGACAATACACCTGATATTATTAGCTCCATAGCATTACTGCCGGATGGGAAGATAATAGCAGCCGGTTGCTGGGACGATAGCATGGCTATTGTTCGCTATAACGCAAACGGCTCTATTGACAGTAGCTTTGGCGATGATGGAAAGGCGATACATCCCGGCTATCCTACACCGATGAAGCTCACGGTTACTGAAGCGGGAAACATGCTTGTTGTTTCCACTATTCCTTACGATATTGAAGATGGTGGCGATTTTATTCTGCGTAGTTATCTTTCCAACGGAACGATTGATACCGATTTTGGCGACGCAGGTAAAGTAATAACCAATTTGAATGGAACCAATACGGATTTTGCTTCCTGCATTTATATTCAACCTGATGATAAAATAATTGTTGGCGGCTCATCCAATGATTTTGGGGCAATGGTGCGCTATCTTTCAGACGGGACTACATCAACAGGCAATGTAAAGACACCAAATAGCGTTATGCAGTGCTATCCAAATCCATTTGTTGATAAAATATTTGTCAGCCTAAGCGGATTAACGAAGAAGCAATTGGCAACGGCAAGGTTGTATGATATTTCAGGTAGAGCATTATGGCAGGAAAATTGTACACTCGATTCTAAAGGCTGCAATTTATATTTACCCAACCTCCATGCAGGAATGTACATCTTACAAATAACCGGTAGCGATGGTACATCATGGAGTCAAAAAATCACGAAACAATAAGCATGAACTTTTCATATTCATTTACTAAAATAGTCGCTGTTGCTGTATTCGCTTTGCTTTCATGTTTTCTAACAGGCTGTAAAGACAAAGCAACATGCCCCGACGATTTTATGAAAAAGCCTGCAAAGATTGTTTCAATAACAGGGCCCAATACCCTGACGGTAGGAGAGCGGGCTGCTATAAATATCGGCGTAGAAAATGAACAGGGTATTTGTATAATAGCGGTAAAAGCAGATGCTGAAAATACCGGATTGGATACCATTACAATCGATGCGGAGTTGCAATACATCGCAGCCGGCGAAAAGCAATGCGACTGCCTCAACGACTCGCTGATATACACGCTTATCTATTTTACACCAACGACATCGGGCAGCTATTTCTTTCAGGTACAGAAAAAACTTGATTCGAATGTAAATCCAAATGATTCGGCTACATCATTTGAAATCAATGTGCCTTAAATAGCCCTGCCCATAATATAAAACTAAAAGAAATAGAAGACCAGAAGCTACATAACCTTATCTCCTGCTGCATCAGAGGCAACCCTCAGGCGCAGCAGGAATTCTATTATCAATATTTTTCCACATTGATGCGAATAGGGATAAGGTATGCAGGTAATCAGCAAGATGCAGAACAGTGGGTGCATGATGGTTTTCTCAAAATTTTTCAAAGTCTGGAACAGTACACCAATGCGGGCTCCTTTGAAGGCTGGATAAAAAAAATCATGGTACGCACTTGTTTGGATAATATCCGTAAAGAGCGCGCTAAAAAGAATGAAGTGGACTATAATACAGTCTACAATGAGTATAAACATGCAGAAGCTGCGCATTATATAGACAATGAAATTGTTGCGAAGATGGATATGCAGCAATTGATACAATTGCTGAACACCTTGCCGGATAAGCAACGGACGGTATTTAACCTACATGTATTTGAAGGCTATGGACACAAAGAGATTGCAGAGCTGATTGCGATTACAGAAAACCACTCTTACTGGTTGCTGCATCAGGCGCGTAAGAATCTGAAAGTAAATATTACAACAATCATAAACAGAAAGGAGGCATCCTATGAATAGTGCTGAATTCGAAAACTGGATGAAGCAGAAGGTGGATAGCGAGGAGTATGTGCCAACTGCCGGAATGTGGGAAAAGCTTCAGGCTGACTTGCAGGATAAGAAGCCGAAAAAGCGTATTTTTTTGCTGATGCCGGTGGTAAAAATTGCTGCTGCGGTGTTGGTATTATTTTCCGCCGGCTATTTTATATGGCCGGATAAAGCGGGTATTTCTTTACCTGAAGGCAAGCTGATAGCCACTTCTAAAATGAACCAATCGAAAGCTGTGGATGCTCAGGAAACAACAATCAATGACAAAGATGAAGTTGTTTCTTCGCCTGCAACCGCAAATAGGCCTATTAAATTAGCAACTGAAACTACTCATATTTATTCATCAGATAGCTTAGGACTACATGATTATTTAAACACGGAACCTAAAGTTGCAGTGGTTGATAAAACAGATACAGCGAGCAGACAACCTGCTTGGGAATCTCCTGAAATCATTTATCCAGAGCCAGTCAATTATGCGCTTGACAATAGATTTCAGTCGGGAAATGATATAGGAATAGCGGCTCATATCGGGAAGCCTGGACTGGGTACGCTTGGCTATCAAATAGGTGTTGTAGGCCGTAGAGAAATATCCGACAGGCTATTTGTAGAAGCCACCGTAGCACTTACATCAACTGCTGTTACTGCCGATCGCAATTATAGCTTTACCAGTGTAAATATGGGTGCAGATGGGCTCACTAATAATTTCGAAAAAGAAACAGAAAATATTAATGCGCGTTACGCCCGCAACATAATAGCGTTGGGCGCCAATCCATCGCTTGGTCTTAAGTTGAGTAGCAGTGTGTCGGTATCGGGTGGGGTAGCCGTGTATAGAAATATAAATCCATCGTTGGCGCTGACAAACAGAGGGGAGATAGGTAACGAAGCGTTGACCAACGCGGTAGTAAATGAGGAGCAGCAATTGAGCCTTTGGGATGTAGGATTTACTGCCAATGCCGACTACAGGGTTACAGGCAAACTATTATTTAATCTGCATTATCGCAAAGGTGTCACTAACTTCTATCAGGCAGATAACAAACAATACAAAAATTCAATCTTCAATATTGGTATCAAGTATATGTTTTCAGGAAGATAGGCTTTGAATTGACGACAGGGCAAAAGGGACAATTTAAAGCCAATCGCACATTGGCATTGGAGCAAAAAAGACGCGAAGAATAAATTTCTCCGCGTCCGTATTCCCCTATAAACAACCACGTTACAACTTCACAACTTTAATGGTACGTTTTGCCATACCATTACCCAATAACAGAAAATAGTTTCCTTTTGGCAATGTCTGAATGTCTATTTTGCTTTCATTACCTTGAACTGTGCCCTCAGCTAATTTCTTGCCGGCTATGTCAACAACAGAATAGGCAGTATTATCCAGCTTCAAAGAACTTTGAAGTGTGATGTAATTTGAAGTAGGATTAGGGCCTACAGTTATCTCTGTTTTAGCCAGTATATCTGTTAGCGAAGTAGTAGCAGTTACAGTGATGATACCTTTCATGCCCATTGAAGCGTGCGGCGTGCATACAAACCAATGTTGACCTGCAGGTATTTGCGCAGGTAATACGGTGCCTCCACCAAATGGCACTTCAAAGCCTCCGGCAACTGGCGTTGTGCCATTTGCAGCATAAGTTGCTTCGCTTACCTCAACTGCATCATGCGAGCTCGTAATATCGAAACGAACGGTGTCGCCTAAGGCAATGGTAGCAGTCGCTGGCGAAAACAAGTTGCCTGAATTGGAAATTGTCCAGATGGTGGCATGGGACGCAATACTGCCTGCTGTCATAAGTATTGCTGAAAGTGAAATTGCTCTTTTCATTATGTTGTTTTTTTAGATTTTAAAAATGATATAAAATGGATTAATTCTTATTGCTATAATCGGTAGGCTATTTTCAAGCCGAAATTGTGTTCGTTCACATTTGCCGGGTTATCTTTCTTATTCAGGCGTGAGCGTCCGACTTTTGCTGATATATCAATATGCTTGCCTGCCACATATCCCAATGAAAAATAGTAAGCGAAGCCACCGGAAACCTTTTGTCCATCTTTGGGATATTGCACGCCGTTGACCAATGTATAGCCAAAAGCATCTTGACCATATAACCCCATAAATATAGGAATAGGGTAGCGGATTACCGCAGCCAAAGGCGCAGCGGTGTAGCCTTCGGGCAACGCATCGTCTGCGCCCTCGAATCTCCATAGGCTTGCCGTTAAGCCCAATCCCAATGCGGGTTTTACCCACACTTCCGCCTGCACATTTCCGCCAAATCCCCAATAGCTATTTCGGTGGTTGAATGATTTCAATACTTCAGGTCCTGCCGAAAAATGGAATATCTTCTCTTGTGCATCAACATCGTTAAGGCAGAACAAGCAACCAATGAGTATGGCTATTTTCTTCATGGATACATTATTTCTAATGTGAAGTTGCTTCTATCCATCATAAATAAAAAGTGATAATAGACGACACGGGATAAAATGCAACTCAACGGAAAAAAATAAGGGCTGATTCGGAAAATTCAATGCGCTTTTTTTAGAGCAATAGTGAAGCATTGCCACAGTTTCAAGTATTGTAGTGTTGGATTGCGCATGCTTTTAATATATTCGCAGTTCTAATAATTGCTGATGAAAAAGAGCCTTGTGTTGGCAGTTACTTGCCTGTTGTTATTGCTATTCCCTGTTGGTTGGTTGCTGGCGCAGCGCCGTTCGAGTACTTATGCCAAAGGGCAGGTAGAATTTATTTCGGAAGCACCGCATGAAACTATTCACGCACGATCCAAAAATTTGAAAGGTGTGGTAGACTGGGACAAAGGAACTTTTCTGTTTACTATCGATGTCAAATCTTTTACAGGATTTAATACGCCGGTTCAAAGGGAGCATTTCAATGAAAACTATATGGAGAGTGACTTGTACCCAACCGCAAGTTTTCAGGGAAAAATAATAGAGGTAGTAAATCTGGATAAGCACCAGAGCATTACGGTAAGGGCTAAAGGCAAAATGAAAATACACGGCATAGAACGGGAGTTAATCGTGCCGTTGAACCTTAAAATAAAAAGTGGCGAGGTAATGGTAAATGCGCGTTTCTCTGTTGCCCTTGATGATTACAATATTAAAATACCGCGCATTGTTTCCGAAAAATTATCGCCCAATATCGACATCATTGTCGCCACATCTTTAAGCGAAATGAAATGAAGCAGATACTGATTGCTGCTTTGTTGATGATTACAGCGTTTTGCTCCCGAGCGCAAACGCCCATGATAAAGCACTATTGGCTCAATGAGCGCAAGCTTCCCGTGAAAATCAATGATGTTGCGCAAGACTCATTGGGCTATTTATGGCTGGCGACCAACGAGGGTTTGTATCGTTACAATGGGCTCGATTTTGTAAAAATTGGCGGCGATAAAAAGCAAAAGGCTACGGCAGTAATTTATGTGGGTGGTAAGCTTGTTGTAGGCTTGGAGGGTGGCGCACTCGTGTATGTGTCGGGGCTGAAACTCTTGCCCTATAAGCCCTCCGGCTATAATGGTACTTATGATGTTATAAACTTCAATAAGAAAAACAAAGAAGAATTTTGGGCTTGTACCGAAGCTGGCGTCTGGGCAATTACCAATGACAAAGCAAAACATCTTTCTACAAGTTCGGGCCTGAGTGATCCCTATTGCTACGATGCTGATTTTACCAAAGATAAGGCTATAATAGCCTCCGATAAAGGTTTGAGCATTTTGTCACCACAAGTTTCTAATGCAGCTACGCAAAATGTAATTGTTACCGATGGACTTTCGGATAATATAGTGCGTGCTATTTCTATAAACGGCAACAAGATTTTTATTGGCACTCAAACTGGTGGTATACAGTTATACGATTTAGCAAAAAAGCAATTCAACAAGCATAGCAATTTAGTTACTTAAAATTGGGGAGGAGTAGTAGATATAGAAGTGATAGATAGCCAGCGTGCCTTAGCAGCAACGGCTTCGGGCGCTGTGTTGCTGGTGCAGATTCTTCCAAATGATTCTATTTTTATAAAGCAGTATGCGCATATATCCGCACCTATTCATGAAATTTTTCTGGATAAAACAGGCAACCTATGGTGTGGAACAGATAATGGCTTGTCTTTGATTTTAGCGGAGAGAATTAGCCATATCGAGCTGCCTATTCCCTACAATGTCAATGAACTTACCGCTATTAGTGCTGATAGGCAAGGCAGATTATGGCTGGCGCAGGAAAACAAGTTGTACGTCTATAACCCGGCCTCTCAGCACATCAGCAAGGTGCTCGATGCACCCGGTAAAATCACTTGTCTGTATTTCGATGAGCAACAAAACTTGTGGATGGGCACTATAAATCATGGTGTTCATTATTTGCCTTTTGGCGCAAGAAAAATAGTTACGCCTGCAATAACCTCGCTTGCGAATACTACTGTACTGAGCATTCAGCAGCGTGATGATGAAATATGGCTCGCAGGGCTTAATGGCATTGATGTATTGACAAATGATGCGTCGTCCAAACAATTGACGTATAAACAACATTTCTCTAAGAAAGACGGTGCCGGCAGCGACTATATTTATGCTTTGTATAAAGATAGAGCTAACAATATGTGGATAGCCAGCGATGGCGGGAGTGTGCGCATGTACGACGGGCGCGAGTTTAAACATTGGCCGGAATTAAGCAATGAAGCACAGCAAGTGGCTTATACTATAACTGAAGATGGCGATGGCAATATTTGGTTTGCCGGTCTTGACTATAAGCTTAATAAATATGCCAATGGCAAATGGACTTCATACGAAAACTGGCCACAGGACAATGCTGCGGAGTTGTCTGTTTTAACCTCCAATAGCAGCAATTATATCCTGCGTTGTTTTGGCGATCATATCGAGTTTTTTAATGACAAGCGCAAAGCCAGTTGGCGATTTGATATCAGCAATTGGTTGGTGCAAGATAGCTTTGGTAAGGCGCTCAATTGCTTTGCTAAAGATAGCAGTGGCAACATCTATTTGCCTATTTCATCAGGCTTGCTGCTGATTAAAAAAATCAATCCTGCGGCACTCGCGGGGCAAAATGTTGTGATACAAAAAATAACGAATAATGGGCTGGATATAGACGCCCATCAGCATCAATTTAGCGCCGGAGAAAACTATTTTACGTTTCAGTTTGATGCTATATTTTTTAGTGATACACGACGATTTTATTATCGCTATAAACTGTCAGGTAATAATGAAGATTGGATTTATACCAATATGAATTATGCCAGTTTTTCAAATTTGCCGGGAGGAAAATATAATTTTATAGTTCAGGCTGCTACCGATGAAAAATTTTTGAATTTCGCGGAGCAACGATACGAATTTCAGATATCAAAGCCGTTTTGGGCAAGGTGGTGGTTTCCGGTAATAGTCTCGCTGGTATTGATTCTTGTCGTCTATTTGTATAACAATCGCAGGCTAAGGCGTGTGAGAAAAATAGCTGCCATAGAGCAACAGCGCGCTCATTTTCAGTATGAATATTTGCGTAGCCAAATCAATCCGCACTTTTTGTTCAATAGCCTCAACACGCTTACTGCATTAATTGAAGAAGAGCCTGATCAAGCCGTGGCCTATACCGAAAATCTTTCTGATTTTTATAGAAATACCATTACGCGCCTCGATCAATCACTCATCTCACTTCAGGAAGAAATTAAAATTTTGGAGAGCTATATTCAGATACAACAGTATCGTTTTGGCGAAGCCTTAAAAGTGGTAATAGAAATAGATGCAAAGCAGCAGCAACAAATAAGGGTGGTGCCTATGGCACTTCAGTTTTTAGTAGAGAATGCAGTGAAACATAATGTAGTCTCTAAGGCCTCGCCGTTATTGGTGCGCATTTATATTCAGGACAATTGCATTGTGGTAGAAAATAAAATCAATCGAAAGCAACAGGTGTTGCGCTCTTCCAATTTAGGCTTGAAGAATATTGAACAGCGCTATACCCAACACACTACTCAAAAAATGCGTCATACCGAAGACAACGGTTGGTGGAAAGTTTTTTTGCCTATTGTAACCATAAATGAGTGATATGAGAATATTGATTGTCGAAGACGAAACGCTTGCCTATACACGCCTGCGCAAAATGATTTTGCAGATAAAGCCCAATGCCGAAATTTCGGAGCAAATAGGCAGTATTGCAGAACTGGACGCCTGGCTGGAAAGCAATGCAGCGCCGAGTCTTGCTTTTTTCGATATTCATCTTTCCGATGGTACTTCTATCGATATGTTGGAGCGTATTAATCCTGCTTTTCCTATTGTGTTTACCACGGCTTACAGCGAGTACGCCTTGCAGGCATTCAAGACGATTAGCATCGACTATTTATTAAAACCAATCAAGCAAGCCGAGCTGGAACGCGCATTTCAGTCTTATGAGAAGACAATAGAACTATTTAATCAAAAGACTGAAACCCAGGCTGCGCGTGGCTTTAAGAAGCGTTTCATTGTGCGCTTTGCAGATACCATTAAGAGTATTGAAACAAGTGAGATAGCCTATTTTGCCAGTAAAAATAAAGCTACCGTTGCCACTACATTCTCCGGTCGCTCCTATGCTATAGATTCTAATCTGGAAGTATTGGATGATAGCCTCGACCCCGAAGTTTTCTTCCGCATCAACAGGCAGTTCATCATTAATATTGGCGCTATTGCCGATATGAAAAGTTATTCAAAAGCACGTGTTATTATCACATTACAACCCGAAGCTGATGAGCAACCTGTTGTAAGTTCAGACCGCGCTGCTGCTTTTAAAAAATGGTTAGGCGGCGATTGATTTTTAAAATTACCAACGCTATATGCGCTGCCGCGTTCTACGTTTTTCAATGAAAATACCTGCATTATTTTGCGGTCCATCTTCAGCTTCAAATCCGGCTTAGCCAGCTATTTTCTCTATTGAGTCGGTAAATTTCCCTGTCTGTTATATTCGGTATTTTTCTTCGCTTAATCGAATGTACTATTGTACTTCAGCATACTGTTATGAAGAAAATCTTACTAACTATATTGGCTTTAATAGCAATAGGGGCGGGCGTTGCCTATTATTTTTATAATAAGCCGCACGATACGGTTGAGCAGCACAAAGGCATAAATATAACTGCTGATAAATTGAACGCAGCATTCGCTACTGATGAAAAATCGGCTACCGCTCAATATTTAGGCAAGGTGCTTGTGGTAAGTGGCAAACCATCAGAAGTTACAAAAAATGATGACGGGAAAACAGTTTTGTTTTTTTCTGAAGACGGTATATCTGGTGTGCAAGGGACGTTGCGCGACAAGGATGTAAATATAGCCGTAGGGCAAGCTATCACGATACGTGGTTTTTGCAATGGCTATACTTCCGTAGTGCTGTTATCTGATTGTGTGGTTGAAAAATAGTTTTTTATGAAGAAGATATTTACTTGTCTGTCATTATTTCTTGCATTGGCTATTTTATTTGTAGCTTCCTGTAAGCATGAAAGCTATGTTACACCTGTAGAGCCGGGTAAGCCTGTAGACCCCAATCCTGTTGATACGGGTATTTGTTTTGAGCGCGACATATTGCCTATATTCATCAGCAACTGCGCCAAAAGCGGTTGCCACGATGCAGCTACAGCCGAAGAAGGTTATGTATTTACCAGTTACGAAACTATAACAGCCAAGAAATTCTCACCCGGAAACCCGGATGATACAGAGCTGTATGAAGTGATTACAGAGGACGATCCGGATAAGCGTATGCCACTTGCACCCAATGCTCCGCTTACTGCTGCGCAAATAGATTTGATTCGTCGATGGATATTGGAGGGCGCGCCTAACTCTACGGGCTGCAGTACAGGATGCGATACAACTGTATTCACTTTTAGTGGCGCCGTGCAACCCATCATAAATACTTATTGCCGCGGCTGCCATAACAGTGCTTCTGCCGGAGCGGGCTATAATTTTGAAACCCATGCTGGTGTTGCATCTGCTGTAAGTGCCAATAGATTGCTTGGCGCAGTTAAGCATCAGGCTGGCTTTGTAGCCATGCCGCAAGGGGGCAGCAAATTGTCTGATTGTCAAATAAAGCAATTGGAAAAATGGATAATAGCAGGTGCGCTCAATAATTAAAAACTAAAATGAACCAAATGAAAAGATACTTAATTATACTGCCCATGATTGTGCTGGCAGCCTGCTACAAAGATAACAAAGAAGATATGTATGGGTCAGGGCCAGGCGCAGGTTGCGATACTACTAATGTTACGTATGCCACTACCATACAGCCTTTGCTGCAAAGTAAATGTGCTACTTCCGGTTGCCATAATGCAGCAAGTAGTAGCGCGGGTATTAATCTTAGCAATCACTCCGGTGCAAAAGCAATTGCAGATAATGGTTTCTTTTTGCGTGTAATTCGCCATGAGAGCGGCGTGGCGCCCATGCCACAGGGTGGCGCTAAATTGGATGATTGTACGATTGCACAAATTCAAAAATGGGTAAATGATGGTGCCCCTAATAATTAATTTTTTAAAAAAAAATAAAAACATGAAAAACTTAATCATCACCGGTCTTCTGTTAACCACCGCTTTTAGCGCTGTTGCGCAAAAATATGCAACACGCACAGGGCGTGTTACGTTCTTCTCTACAACACCTGTTGAAAACATCGAAGCATTCAACAATGAAAGCTCTGCTGCTATTGATTCCAAAACAGGCGATGTGGTATTTATAGTGCCTATTAAAAGTTTCAAGTTTGAAAAAGCATTGATGCAAGAGCACTTTAACGATAACTATATGGAGAGCGACAAATTTCCCAAAGCTGAATTTAAAGGCAAGGGCGATTTCTCTAAAATTGATTTTTCTAAAGACGGTACATACAAAACAAATGTGTCGGGAAAGCTGACTATACACGGCGTTACAAAAGATGTTTCCGTGCCGGGAACGATACAAGTAAAAGCAGGCAAAGCAATCGTAAATACCAAGTTCAAAGTGAAGCTGGCGGATTATGGTATAAAAATAGCATCAGTAGCAAAAGGTAAAATAGCAGAGCAGGTTGAAGTTACTGTCAACAGTACTTTGGATAAAAAGTAGAATTACCGATTACCGCATTGCTTTTGCTTCCACCAAGCATTTAATTAAAGAAAAGATTATTAAGTATGAAGAAGATATTTTTACTGTTATCGGTATCCCTTTTGTGGCAGCAATCTGTAATTGCTCAGGTAGCAGACAGTACATCGAGTGTTAACGAGCTGGAAGCCTTGCTGGACGAGGCTCCGGGAGAAAGCGGAGGGAAGTCGTATATCATGGGTACTTTCAAAACCACGCGTATTGCCAACGGACATAGCGTTGAGAATGTAGCCGCCGGCGTGCTGGATTTTAGGATTAACCACAGGTTCGGCAGAATTAACGATGGTATCGGTGAATTTTTTGGATTGGATAATGCTGTAACGCGCATTGGCTTTGACTATGGCATTACCGACTGGTTGATGGTGGGTGTTGGCAGAAGTACTTTTCTTAAAGAGTATGATGGATTTTTAAAGGCGAGAATACTAAGGCAAACAGAAGACAACAAGATGCCGGTAAGCTTGAGTTATATGGGATCTATCTCCACACAGAAAAATGATATAGAATTGCCGGCAGGGCAGGAGTATCCTTTTTCGCACCGCCTTGCTTATGTCAACCAATTGATGATAGCTCGCAAGTTTGGGCAGGTGCTTTCTTTGCAATTGATGCCCACACATGTACATTACAACTTTGTAACCTACAATGATGAGCCGAATGACTTATTCGTAATGGGTGTAGGTGGCAGGCTGAAACTCAGTCGCCGCATAGCTTTGACGGCAGAGTATTACTACCTGTTACCTGACAATAAATTGCGCGATACCAGAAATTCTTTTACTGTAGGTTTTGATATCGAAACCGGTGGACACGTTTTTCAATTGCTTTTTTCCAACTCAACCGGCATTACAGAGCGTAGTGTGCTTGGCCAAACAACCGGCAATTGGGGTAAAGGCGATATTCATTTTGGCTTCAATATTTCACGTGTGTTCACGATTGTAAAGCCTAAAGGTTTTGAAAATTCGAGGAATAAGATTTGGTAGTTAAAAGGTGTTGGCTAAAGCAATATTCTTTTGCTATAATGAATAAAATTAGCTTGCGTAGAGCGGACAGCAATGTCCGCTATTTTTCATTAAAGGTTTGAGAGCTAAAGTCAGAATAAGTCTTCTATCATTTCTCTTCGTTGAATATAGTTGAAGAATTACATCTAACATAATCTGACGTAAATAGGGTATATCAAATGCAAGCCGACGTTTGCTATGCTGCATACTTATGCAGCCTACCTGTTGATGTGTGTAGCGATGATGCCGGTTCTTTGATTCGTATATTTGCAATACAGAAAATATCTCTTCATGACCAGCTACCTGTTTTTACGGGTGGCTTTTTTTGCGCTTGAAATAGGCAAATAATTACCTGTTTGTTACCTCTTCATGCCTTGGTGCAGCTTGGCTCCAGGCACTATTTTAATCTTGCTGTGTTGTGCGCCCGCAGTACTAATTGTGATGTCATTGTCACCAACCCTCATTAGCATCCCTGCGATGTAAAGTTCCGCACCCTCGTCCACCACAATTGTATTCCAGGCGTTGGGTTTAGAATGCTCGCTAACAATATTATCGATTATACAAAGGCCTTCTCTTACAAAAATTGTATCAGCGCCATGCATTTTAATACCAGCAAATCGTACAGTGCCTTCCACCACAATCTCGGTGCTGACATCAGTAAACGTTATCGGACTTTTTACTATCAGTTCATCTTCTGCTTTGAAATATAGCCAGGTCCAGGTACTGATGATTACCTTTTCGGGAATCGTACCATTACCTTTGAATTTAGTAGAGCCGTCGTATGCGTCTTTGATCTTTTCAGACACATTTACAATATTGGGTGCTTTGCCCGTATGCTTCGGATATGCCTGTGCGAATAACATAGCCGGCAAGAATACCAGACAGCCTAAAATAATTGATTTCATGGAGGGGATTTAGGAGCTGCAAAGTTATGGCCTGTTTTTCCGGCGATGGTTGCTGATGTCGCATTACAAGGACATAAAACTGTCGTTTAGGTACAAAAAGGCGGCTCTTGTGTCGCTAAAATCCCAAAAATGCGAACGGATTGCTGATTCTTGTACTACCTTTTCTGATAAAGATTACGCTATTTTTATTATTGCATTTTGCCTGTTTCCTTAATGCCAATACGCTGCTGCCTTCTATTTATATGAGTATTTCAACCAAATAGATTTTTATCAGTTGAAAAAATAGTCCTTTTAAAAAGGAACCTCTTAAAATTGAAACTCAACCCTACGAAATGTTGCATATTGTTAAGAGGTGCTAATTAGACAAAAATCGGAATATTGGTATAGAATAGCCATTGCGATTTTTTAAATTAAAATAGCCCCTGCAATCTTTAGAGTTGCAGGGGCTATTTTAATTTAAAGGAATATTTTTTATTTATCTTTTAGTTTACTATTCTTCTTGCTATATCCGAAGTATATCAAAAAGCCAAGTGCCAACCAAACGAACAATCTAATCCAGTTATCCATACCAAGGCCTAAAATCATCAAAATACAAGCGACGATTCCTAAAATAGGCAATAACGGAACAAGAGGCGTTTTGAATTGACGAGGCAAATCCGGAGCAGTTTTGCGCAGTATGATAACCGCAGCACATACAAGAATAAATGCAAATAGCGTACCGATACTCGTCATGTGACCGACAACATCGCCAGGAACAAATGCTGCAAATGCGCCAACAAGAACCAGAATTACCAAATTGCCTTTGTATGGTGTGTTGTATTTAGGATGTACATCAGAGAAAACTTTAGGTAACAAGCCATCTTTACTCATCGAATAAAAAACACGGCTCTGACCTAAAAGCATCACCAGGATTACAGACGAGAAACCTGCAAGAATTGCTACGGTTATTGACTTGCTCAACCAGCCATATTCCGGCATAGAATCTTGGATTGCTGCTACCACCGAAGCTTCGCCACCTTTACTTGGATCACGGAAGAATTCTACGTTAGCCAAGCCAGTAAGTACGTGTGCAAATAAAACGTACAAAATAGTACAAACGACCAATGAACCCAATATGCCAAACGGCATTGCTTTCTTAGGATTTTTTGTTTCCTGCGCTGCGGTACTTACGGCATCAAACCCAATAAACGCAAAGAATACAGTACCGGCAGCACCTAAGATACCCCAAAACCCACCGAAATTATGTGTGATACCTTGGTGGTCTATGTACTTGGTTGCTTCGGGAATATAAGGTGTATGGTTGGCAGGATTTATATGACCCCAGCCCAACACGATTATTAGGATAACAATTGCAACCTTCAGGATAACAATCAGGTTGTTGACCAACGCTGACTCTTGCGTACCTTTTATCAGTAAAAGGCTCATCAGAGAAACAATAAATAAAGCCGGCAGATTCATAATACCATGGCTGGTCGCTAAGTTAGTTTTCAGCGCTTCGGGTATTTTGGTCAATACTTCATTATCCACAGCTATTGTAAGATTAGCGCTCAGGTTTTTCATGCCCAACTCGCTCAAATAAGGCGCATAACTCGCAGCCTCCGAAGCTCCTGAAATCGTAATAATATTTAATTGCTGGAAGGGGGAGTGGCACCATTCATAGGGTATGGGTCGCCAATGTAAAACTTCGACTAATAAGTTATTCAGATATTCGCTCCAGGCTATTCCCACAGTTGCCGCGCCCACCGCATATTCTAACACTAGATCCCAGCCTATTATCCAGGCCAGTAATTCTCCCATGGTTGCATAGGTATAAGTGTAGGCGCTACCCGATATTGGAATGGAGGATGATAGCTCAGCGTAGCACAATCCTGCCAAAGCACATCCCACAGCGGCTAATACAAAACCAAGTGTTACAGATGGTCCGGCATTTTGAGCAGCAGCAGCTGCAGTACGTACAAAAAGACCAGCACCTATAATCGCTCCGATACCCAAAGCGACCAATGTCCAGCCGGTTAATGTTCTTTTTAGCCCTTTTTCTCCATCAGCAGCTTCCCTAAGAAGTAGGTCAAGTGGCTTTCGTGTAAATAAACCCATATTTTACAATCGTGATTTTTGAATACGTCGGCTAAGATAGGTTTTTAGGGGCAAAGATTATTTGTTAGCGCTCAAAAATAAATGTAGTTTTTTATTGAATGAAAAAGCGGCAATGCAGTTTGTAACTGACATTGCCGCTTTTATTTTTAAATGGATAAGCTAATTAATGAACCACCTGGATTTTTCTAATCACAGCACCTTGCTCTGTTTGAATCATCACCGTGTACATACCCGATGCAAAGTCAGCAACAGATAGTTTATAGGTAGCACTACCTTGTGCATCTCCTTTGAAAACAACTGCACCCAAAGTATTGTAAACTGTCACACCTTGCATCCTGATGTTTTTATCATTGCTGATAGTAACAACATTTTGAGATGGATTTGGATACAATTGAATTATAGTTGCACTATTGCTCAATTGTGTGATACCGGTTGTAATGTCTACATTGATATTGAGTGAAACAGTATCATTGCCACAACCGTTGGAAACAATCAAGGTAACTCCATACGCAGAATCCAATCCGAATTCGTGTGTAGGGCTGGCCTCCGTAGAAGTAGTACCATCGCCAAAATCCCATAAATAGCCTGTTACGTTCATCGGATCTATAACTTCAAATCTTACATTACGTGTTCCATCTTCAAATAGCGGTACAAAATTGAAACCTTCAACTGTAGGTAATGGAAGTATCGCCACATCAACATCATCTGTATTTACACAGTTGTTTTCGTCTGTAACTTGTACCGAGTAATTGCCTGCTTCAGATACAACGATGGACGATGTTGTTTCGCCTGTATTCCAGAGATAGCTATAATCAACATCAGTAGGTGTGCTTAACGTAATACTGGTCAGGTCGCAAATTGCTGTGTCATTACCTACGTTTGCTATTGGTAATGGATTTACTACAAGTCTCACTATTTCTGACTCGCTGCGACATACGCCTGCACTTAATACAGCAACCACATAATAGTTGGTGGATGAGGTTACGTCAGGAGTTTCGAATGATGTACCTGTGTGAATAGATGTAGTAAGCGAGGCATCATCAAACCATTCGATAGTAGCACCGGTGGTAGCTGTTGCAGCAAGTATTCCGTAGCCAGGACCGCAAATGGTGTCATTCGTTACAGATGTGATTTCCGGTAAAATACAATCGGTCGTGTCAGTAATAGGGCCTACCCATGCACTCTTGGTTCCCCAAGGACAAACTGACCTGATATAGAAATCGTAAGGTGTAGCAGGTATCAATCCTGTAATGGTGTGAGGACTTGCAGACGCTGTAACCGTGCTACCTGTGCCTGCAGTATAGCCTGCTGGGCCATAATTGATTTCCCATGACGAAGGGTCTTCGACAGAACTCCAGGTAAGCGTTGCTGTATTGGCAGTTACGTCAGCAACAGCAAGGTCGGTAGGTGCAGGACAGGGAACAATACCTGTTATGCTAATATTGTCGATAGCGCCAGGAGGTTGATCACCCACCGAGTTGTCATTTCTCCACTCAAAAATAAAGCGAAGTGTTTGTCCGGCATAGGAAGCAGGTAGCGCAAAGCTTTCTGATGTCCAATCCGGCTCTAACTGAAAGTTGCCACCATATTGCGTACCACCACTTGCAGTTGCATTAGTTTGTGTGCCGGCAATCGGACGGAAAGTCGTTGGGGTAACCCATACCCTTAAATAGTCATAATCATCTTCACCATCATTGCGCCAGTCAAATGATAAATTCATGGATGTAGTACCTGCGGGGAATGTTACATCTCTGTACACCTGCACCACAGATATGGCTCCCGATATTGTGTAGGCATTTGAAACGCCGGCATCATTTGTAATATAAGCACTATTTACAGGGTTGCCCACAGCGCTACCTACATACCATTTATTAGTAGCATTACCGTTTACAATTGTCCAGTCTGTACCATCTGACCAATCTTCTTCGTAAGGTATATCAGCAGGTATTTGTTCGGTAGTGAAAGATGTAGGCCCTACCAATGCGCTGCTGTCAACGTCGCTGCAAATAGAGCGCACATAGTAATCATAAGTTGTATTAGCAGTTAAAGAACTCAAGTCATGAAAGGTATCTGCTTTCGTTACAAAAGTGCCGGAACCTGGCGTGAATCCTGCAGGTCCATACTCAAGTGACCATTCTGTTGCAGCACCAACTTCTGTCCAGCTAAGTGTTGCGGTAGTCGATTCAATATCGATTGCTGTTGGCGCAACCGGACGCGGACAAGTATAGGCTATAATGTTGATGTTATCTACAGCAGCAGGTGGTTGCGTTCCGCCAGAGCCGTCGTTGCGCCACTCAAAAACAAGCCGCATTACCTGACCCGCATAAGAGGCCGGCAACAAATAGGTTTGTGTAGTCCAGGTACTGCTTTGACCAAAGTTGCCACCAAATTGCGTACCACCGCTTGCAGCAGCAGTTATCAATGTGCCTGGTGTAGGCGTAAAGGATGTTGGAACAATCCATGCTCTTAAATAGTCCCAACTTGCTTCTCCCATTGACTGCCAGTCAAAGGACAGAGATGACTCGACTACATCAGCGGGGAAATAGATATCGCGAAAAGCATGAACCGTGCCGGACGCACTTGAAATAGTATAGCCATTTGTAGCACCACCATCGTTACTGATGTACAATGCATTTGCGGGATTTCCCGTTGCATCGCCTACTTCCCAAATATTGGTATAGGTACCATTCAGAATTTCCCACTCATTCGTACCATCCCAATCTTCCTCAAATGGTAATTCTGCAGGTACCTGAGATGTAGAAAAAGCTTTAGGCCCGGCCAACGCGCTACTGTCGTCGGTACAAAGACTTCTAACATAGAAATCGTATGCAGTCAATGGGCTTAAGCCGCTAATATCATAAGGGTTTTCGGTAGTAAGAGCCGATGTGCCTGAGCCTGGTGTAAATCCTGCAGGGCCATATTCCACGCGCCATTCGGTTGCACTACCGTCTTCTGTCCAGCCGAGGGAGGCTGTTTCGTCGGTAACATTTGTTACCGTAAGCGCCGATGGTTTTACGCAGGAGCTTACCACTACATTTATATTGTCAATGGCAGGCGGAGGTTGGTCTCCGTATGAGCCATCATTTTTCCATTCAAATATCAAACGTTTGGTAGTGCCGGCATAGCTTGCAGGGAAACTGTGACTTTCTGTAATCCAATCAAATTCTTCGAGATGGTTGCCGCCATACTGATCACCGCCACTACCTGCAGCAGTTATTTGTGTGCCTGCAGTAGGGGTAAATGTGGTAGGCACCACCCATACCCGCATGTAATCCCAGGCTGTTCCTTCTCCGCCACATATCCAGTCAAATGAGAAATCAATTGCAGGCATACCGGCAGGAAAGCTGATGTCCGCATAGGCATGTACGACTGAATATTCGTCGACGTTGTAATTGTTGCTTGTGCCATCATCATCTGATACATACAGGCTATTTACAGGGTTTCCCGTAGCACTGCCTATATACCATTTATTGACTTCCTCGCCATTGACAAATGTCCAGGCTGCAGCTCCGTCAAACTCTTCTACCCACGGAAAATCAGTAATCTGGGCATTGGCAGAAAACGAAGCCAATCCTGCAACGACGCTTGCAGCAAGTAACCTGCGTTTAAATTTTGCTTTAATAGATTTTAGATTCATAAAAATCATGTTTGTTACTTTGCGATAGATTGGTTAAAATCGACTTTTAGTAGCGGGCAGCTAATTTCGACAATTTCTTTAAATTTAAGATAAAAATCTGTTAACATGGTGTGAATAATTAAATATAACTTAATTTTTGATTTTTCAACCGCTCTATAATTCGATTGGTAAAAGGGTAATTAGAGACGTTCATCAATTTCAACAAAAAATTAACCAAAATAGCAAATCAAACGTTAATATATTTTGATTTAATTTTATATAAATTTTAAAAAAGATTTTCATGTGAAAATGTCTGCGTACGACACTTATTTGTCCTTGAGAATATTTGCTGAAGCCTTTATTGGCGGGGTTTTGTAGTAATTTTGCATCAGCTTCCCGGTACACAATTTGTATACAGAAAGGCTGTTCAAAACAACCCTATGAAACCAATCCTAATTATTTCTGCTTTACTATTTTCGTTGAATGTAGTTGCCCAATCAACACAAGTTTCATGTGCTTTGGCTACTTCATCCGTACAATTAGGTAGCGAAACCAAGCAATCTTATGAAGGTTCGGTTTGTTTTACCGGTTCCGGTGAAATCTCCAATCAGCTAAAACTGGCTGCATGGCCTTGGCTCAATATTGCAGCCGAAGACACTATTTTGGTAAGCGCACCTATTAACTTCTCTGAAGCCAATGCAAAGGTGTATAGCGCCGGTAATGTTCATTTTTCAAACATTGCAATGGATGGCGGCGACACGCTGTTTGTAAGGTCTGGTTTGTGCAAAATAGATGCTATTACCAGCGAGAACTCTTTACCCGACAATTGGAACACGATTGTGATTGAAGATGGTGCTGAACTTTATTGGTCAGGATTGCTATTTGCGTCAGGCAGCGGTCCTGCTACTATTTCCACTGGCGGTGTCAAAGGCAGTAAGGTTAAAATTGTATCTGCTAACGAACACACTATTGGTCTCAACCATCGTGACTAAACTTTCAATTCGACGCAGATATTCCACCTCATGATTATCGCTTTCATCACATCATTATTTCTTCCTGGGGTGGGGATATCTAAACTAATTTTCAAACAAATTAGAAAGAGTAATTTTACCTACTGACTATTTTTAATGGTCTCGGGAAATTCGATTTGGGAAGATGGAAGCAACTGTTATAGGTTGCTATTTTCTTGGAATTTCTTGATTCTAATATCGGGCACTATTGTTTGATATTTCAATTTCCTAAACAAGTTTACTGCCGAAAATTTTGCTCCTTTGCAAAAATCCTCAGTTTCAATTTGCTCAGATAAATAGTTGATATTTATTTACTAAAGTTTGAACAAAGCATATTTCCCTGTGTTAATCTGATCTTAAATACAGGCTTGCTAGCTATTGTTTCAAGATACTTTATCTTTTATTGAAACCTTTGTCTATCTTGCCCCATAAATTCACCTTTGTCAGGCTGAGCCATATAATTATTCATTAAGATTGTATTTTTCATCTATGCCAACCAAAATTTACCAATTGCTGCAAAAGAAAAAGAAGAACATCCTGGAACTCTGGATGAAAAACCAATTGTCTGATGAAGGACTCCGTGAAGACCTTATCAGCAATGAAGAACTCCGTAGTCAGTCAGAAGAGCTGATTTCCGCTCTGGTGGCAAATCTTACTTCTGAGAATGTTTCAGACATGAGTGCTGATGAGTGGAGTCCGGTTATTGAAATACTGGGTGGTATCTCTATCACAAGGGCGCGTCAGGGGTTTAGTCCGCGCGAAACCGGCAACTTTGTATTTTCTTTGAAAGAAGCTTTACTACAGGTGCTTCAGGAGGAAATGAAAAATGATCCTGCTGCGATGTACGTAGAAAGTGCCAGGATTAACCGCTTGATGGACAACTTAAGTGTTGTTACTTTCGAGACTTTTATCAAAGGTCGTGAAGAAGTAATTCTGCGCCAGACCGATGAAATAGCCGAAATATCTACGCCGGTTATTCGTGTGTGGAATGGTATTCTGGCATTGCCTATTATAGGCACATTGGACAGTGCCCGCACGCAAATTGTAATGGAAAACCTGCTTCAGGAAATTGTTGAAACAGGTTCCAGCATTGCTATTTTGGATATATCGGGTGTGCCTGCTGTGGATTCGTTGGTTGCACAACATCTCATCAAAACTGTAAGCGCCACGCGATTAATGGGGGCAGAGTGTATTATCAGCGGTATCCGACCAGAAATTGCACAAACTGTGGTGCATCTGGGCATAGACTTGTCTAATATTATCACGAAAGCAACATTGGCAAGTGCATTGGCCTACGCTTTTCAGGTAATGCGTCTGGAAGTAAGAAAAGTAAATACAACTCAAAAAAATAATTAGGAACATACCATGGATAGAATTCCTATTCTTCGAATGGGACCTTTTTTGCTGGTCACTATTCAGGTGGATTTGTACGACAGGCTCGCGCTCACGCTCGAAGCCGATTTGGTGCAAATGGTGAATAAAACTGAAGCAAAAGGGGTATTAATTGACATTTCGGCTGTTTCTATTGTAGATTCTTTTATGGGACGTATTATAGGCAACATAGCCAGTATGTCTAAAATATTAGATGCCGAAACGGTGGTAGTAGGCATGCAACCCGCTGTTGCTATCACGCTGATTGAGCTGGGATTGCCTTTGAAAGGCGTATATACGGCGCTCGATATGGAAAAAGGAATGAATTTACTTAAATCTATGATTCATATTCCGGAGGAAGAAGATGACCAAGAATATACTTCTGATGATTATATCGCTGAGTAAGGATACCATTCAGGTCGTCAAGGAACAGGATTCGGTTTTTCTCAAAAACCGTGTGAAAGAAGTTGCCGTTAGAATCAAAATGGGTCTGGTAAATCAAACTCGCCTGATTACTGCTGCCAGCGAATTGGTGAGAAATATGCTCCGCTATGCAAATGGTGGCAATTGCCTGATCGAAGTAGTTTCCAGCGGTAGAAATAATGGTGTGCGTCTGACGTTTACAGATAGTGGTCCCGGCATTCCGGATATAGCTGCCGCGATGCGCGATGGCTTTTCTACAGGCAAAAGTCTTGGATTAGGATTGCCCGGTACAAAAAGGCTGGTCAACGAGTTTGAAATAAAAAGTAAGGTAGGGGAAGGCACTAAGGTAACGATATTGAAATGGGCAAATGGTTGACGCAACGCATATTAGTTTTATAGCAAATGACAGAAGTTATTTTTCGCTGATCAAGAAAGAAATCCGGCGCATCGCTACAGATGCGGGCATGAAAGTAAGTCGTGTAAATGAATTGGATTTGATTGTTGCGGAAATGACTTCAAATTTATACAAATACAGTAAAGATGGCGAGATACTCGTCGGTGTTTTTGCCAATGGCGATAATCCTTATATAGAACTCATCAGCATCGATAGTGGCCCAGGAATAGCTAACCCTATTAAAATGATGCAGGATGGCATGTCAAGTTCCCAAACTTTAGGACATGGTCTCGGTAGTATGAAGAGGCTTTCTGATACATTTGAAATTTATTCCCAACTTGGCTGGGGCACTATTGTATTGAGCCGGGTGTTCAACAAACCTGAGAAAGCAAGTACCAAAAAGGATGTCATCGTCAGACCTATTGTAATATATAAGCCCGGTGAATCGGTAAGCGGAGACGGATTTGTGATGAAACGCACTGAAAAATATGTAAAATTGATGCTTGCTGATGGACTGGGGCATGGTGTTGATGCTAACATTGCAGTAAATGAAGCTGCTGCTGCCTTTCGCATGTTTCCTGATTATAGCCCTGCTGAAACGTTGCGCTTTGTACATACCGCTATTAAAAAGACCCGGGGTGCCGTCATTAATATTATAGGCTATAATTTTGCAGCAAAAGAATGGGTATCTGCTGGTGTGGGCAATATAGCCTTAAGGCTCAATGGCCCCATTGAAGTCAAAAATCACTTATCTTACAATGGCATCGTAGGCCATAATATACCTAATACAATTAACGACCAAAGCTATCCGGGAGCGCAATACAATCAGGTAATTCTATGTTCTGATGGTATCAAAACGCGCTTAGATACCAATCGTTATCCGATGATGTATCGTTACGATTCTGCTATATTAGCAGCAGCAATTTATAAAGATTATGCACGTAGAAACGACGACATGTCGGTAGTAATAGCAAAACTAAAATGACGAACGTTGTAAATTTTTCGCTGGAGAATGAGATGGACCTGGTATTGGCCCACAAGAGGTCTATGAAAGTGGCTGAGCGATTAGGCCTTACCACGGCAACTCAAACTACATTTGCGACTGCAGTTTCCGAAATCGCCAGAACAGTGATAGAGCATACCAATAACGGACAACTGTTTATTGGCGTGTCTGCCTACAACCAGCGTTATAGTCTGGTGGCGTTGGTCGAATTTGAAAATAATATTGAATTTAGCAATAAAGATAAGGGCTATTATTACGCTCAAAAACTGGTGCCAGAATTTCGTTTTATCAAAACAGAAGTTGCTAATTCTGTTGAAATGAAAATAGGTTTGCCGAGATCTTTAAACCTGAACGAAGTAAAACTGGCGGCGCTGGTTAAGTATTTCGAGCAGGAAGAACCGCTCAATGCCTATGATGAGATAAAGCAGCGCAACAGCACGCTTAGTAAAATAGCACAGGAAAAGGATGAAGAGATTCGCCGTTCCAGAATTATCGATGAAAAAAGAAGTGAGTTTATTTCGGTTGCCAGCCACGAAATCAAAACACCTATAACAATTATCAAAGCTTACACGCAAATAGCGCAAGGGCTGGGAGATCAATGCAGTGACCAGGTAAGCGATTTGCTCCATAAAGTCGATTTTCAAACGACTAAATTATTGTCGCTTGTACAGCAATTGCTCGACATTACTAAAATTGAGAACGGTAATTTAGCCTATTCCAAAGAGCAGGTTTCGCTCAATGAGTTTATCACCGAAATGGTAGCTATTATTAAGAACGTTGTTCCACAGCATCAAATCACTTTAATGTTGAGCGATGATTTTCAGGTTTCTTTAGATAGAATTAGGATGGAGCAGGTATTTTCCAACCTTATTGTTAATGCCGCCAAGTACTCCAGAAATAGCACCGATATTGAGATAAAAGCCTATTCCGATAACGAAGATTTTGTAACCGTGGCTGTAACTGATCATGGAATCGGCATGAATGCCAGAAGCATGGAATCTATTTTTGATAAATTTTATCGTGATAAAGATGTCATTACCAGCCATTCCGGCTTAGGCATGGGTCTATATATTGCCTCTAAGATTATAGCGGACCATGATGGCAAAATATGGGCCGAAAGTACTGAGGGAATAGGCTCTACATTTTTCTTCACCATTCCCATCGCCTGATTTTATCTTGCTCAAATAAGCGAAAAACACTTTCCTGGTTATAAGCTTCAGTGTTTATTGTTGAAAAATAAATTTCATAAAAAAGATACTACATGATTATGTTTTCTGTATTTTACCCAACCTTAATATTACTTAGTGCGTCTAATATATAACTTTGCGTTCTCTGAATAACGAAAGCAATTAAAAATCAGTACCTTTTAAAAAAGTACTTGCTTATGATTAAATATTTTTTCGCCTTTTTATTTACAGTTTCCTTGCCTGCGGCTTATTCAAGCGCACAAGGCTTCAATATGGGCAATACACAGCCACTTGCGCTGGCTAATAATACCAGTACGCTAAAAATACCCAATGCCTTTACACCCAACGGCGACGGATTAAATGACGTCTTTAAAATTGTAAACGTTTCCAACGAACGTGTAGTCGATTTTAGGGTTTTCAACAGGTGGGGCACAATTGTGTACCGCAGCACCGATGGCGATGCAACTCATGGCTGGGACGGAAATTACAAAGGTCAGGCACAACAAACAGGCGTTTATGGCTATTTAATAAGAATAGCTTATCCAGACGGGAATATTGAAACTTATAAAGGTACAGTTACGCTGTTGCGTTAATAAGTTTGGGTATTTTCTGTATAAAAAGAAAACCTTCTGCGGGCAACTGCGGGAGGTTTTTCTTTTCTGTCCATCCTCGTACATCGCTTGCTATTATTGGCTTTTAGCCAATGACCAATATTTATTTGTCACATTACATTCATTTCTTTGGAAATGATATGAATTTTCCGTTTATACAATTATATTTGTTGGGAACAAATTAAATCAAGAATAAGTATGCATTCACTTTTTTACCTGGTGCCCTGTTTCGGGGTTTTAGCATTACTCTATACCATGATGAAAGGGTCGTGGGTAAGCAAGCAACCTGCCGGCAACGACAGGATGAAAGAAATCAGTAAATATATTGCTGAGGGAGCCATGGCTTTTCTTAAGGCTGAGTATAAAATACTCACTTATTTCGTGATTATTGCCGCTATATTATTGGGCATTATGGGCGCCAGCAATGAGAAGTCGCATTGGTCGATTGCCTTGGCATTTATAGTGGGTGCAGTTTTTTCAGCGCTTGCTGGTTTTATAGGCATGCGCATCGCTACCAAAGCGAATGTGCGCACGGCAGAGGCAGCGCGTACGAGTCTGTCCAAAGCGCTTAAAGTTTCGTTTACAGGCGGTACCGTTATGGGTTTAGGCGTGTCCGGCCTTGCTGTAATGGGCTTGGGCGGTTTGTTTATTATTTTGAAAATGGTCTTTGCTCCTGACGCTGCCGTAAATAGCGAAGAAATGGAGCGTACGATAGAAATATTAACCGGCTTTTCGCTTGGTGCGGAAAGTATAGCGCTATTTGCGCGCGTAGGTGGTGGTATTTATACCAAAGCTGCGGACGTAGGTGCAGATTTGGTAGGTAAAGTAGAAGCCGGTATTCCCGAAGATGACCCGCGCAATCCTGCAACTATTGCAGATAACGTAGGCGATAACGTCGGCGACGTGGCTGGTATGGGTGCCGATTTGTTTGGCTCTTATGTGGCAACGGTTTTAGCTACGATGGTATTGGGTAGGGAAGTAATGAATTCAGCTGGACAACCTGTAGCGGATGGATATCAAGGCCTATCTCCCATTTTGCTGCCTATGTTAATAGCAGGTATAGGTATTATCATTTCCATAATGGGTACCTGGATGGTGCGTATTTCTGATAAAGTAGGTGTTTCTACAGCAGCCGTACAAAAGGCTTTGAACATGGGTAACTATGGTTCCATGGTTCTTACAGCAATTGTTTCTTTCTTCCTGGTGCAATACCTGATGCCGGAAACGATGACGTTGCGTGGATTGGAATTTACAAAAGATGGCGTATTTGGCGCTATTATGGTTGGTTTAGGTGTAGGTACTTTGATGAGTATTATTACCGAATATTATACCGCCATGGGCAAACGTCCGGTGATGAGCATCATCCGTCAAAGTTCTACTGGTCATGCTACTAATATTATCGGCGGTTTGTCGATTGGTATGGAAAGTACCTTTTTACCTATTTTAGTTTTAGCAGCAGGTATTTATGGTTCTTACGAATGTGCAGGCCTTTACGGTGTAGCAATAGCTGCTGCAGGTATGATGGCCACAACAGCGATGCAATTAGCCATTGACGCATTTGGTCCTATTGCGGATAATGCGGGCGGTATTGCCGAGATGAGCGAATTGCCTGCTGATGTGCGTGAAAAAACCGATGTGCTGGATGCTGTTGGTAACACTACAGCCGCTACTGGTAAGGGTTTCGCTATTGCATCTGCTGCGCTTACTTCGCTGGCATTGTTTGCTGCATTTGTAGGCGTATCTGGCATTGCCGGTATCGATATTTACAAGGCTGATGTTTTAGCCGGACTATTTGTAGGTGGTATGATTCCGTTTATTTTCTCATCGCTGGCGATTACTGCAGTAGGGCAGGCTGCCATGGCGATGGTGGAAGAAGTGCGTCGTCAGTTTAGGGAAATTCCTGGTATTATGGAGGGTAAAGCTAAGCCCGAGTACGAAAAATGCGTGGCTATTTCTACGCAGGCTTCTATACGCAAAATGATGCTGCCGGGTGCGATTGCTATTATTTCTCCAATAATAATTGGTTTTGTTTTTGGTCCTGAAGTATTAGGCGGTTTTCTTGCAGGTGCTACTGTAAGCGGCGTGTTGATGGGTATTTTCCAGAATAATGCTGGTGGAGCCTGGGATAATGCGAAAAAATCATTTGAAAAAGGCGTAGAAATCAATGGTGAGATTTATTACAAAAAATCTGAACCGCACAAAGCCTCTGTAACGGGCGATACGGTGGGCGATCCTTTCAAAGATACTTCCGGTCCGTCTATGAATATCCTGATTAAATTGATGAGTATTGTGGCATTGGTAATAGCGCCTACATTGGCCAATTTGCATGGCACAAAAATGAAAGATGCTGTTGTGAAAAAAGCACCTGCTTCGCAAGAGGTAGTAATGAAAGTGACACCAATTTTGAAAACGGTTCGCTAATATTTGCTTCGCGCAAAGAAATAATATAGTCTACAAAGGGCAGCAGGATTCGTTCTGTTGCCCTTTTGCTGTGGGCTAATTAATAGCCATTTATCAGGCAAAAAACACTTGTGTAGCAATTGGATTTTTTCGTGCTGAATATTCTTTTTACCTTTGCACGACCGATAAATTATTGAGTATCTCTACACGCTCACTCCGGTCGCAAACACAACAAATTATGACTAAGTACATTTTTGTAACCGGCGGGGTTACTTCTTCATTGGGTAAAGGTATCATTGCAGCTTCTTTAGCTAAATTATTACAGGCACGTGGCTATCGCACCACTATTCAAAAATTCGACCCGTATATCAACGTTGACCCGGGCACATTAAATCCTTATGAGCATGGCGAATGTTTTGTAACGGACGATGGTGCAGAAACCGATTTGGATTTGGGTCACTACGAGCGCTTTTTGAATACGCCCACTTCGCAGGCAAATAATGTTACTACCGGCCGTGTCTACCAATATGTGATTAATAAAGAACGTGAAGGTGCTTTTTTAGGCAAAACAGTACAGGTTATCCCGCATATTACAGATGAAATTAAGCGTCGCATTCGCCTGTTGGGCAATGATGATAAATATGATGTAGTTATTACAGAATTAGGCGGAACTGTTGGCGATATTGAATCACTACCATATATAGAGGCGGTTCGTCAGTTGAAATGGGAGATGGGCAATGAGAATTGCATCGTTATTCATCTTACATTGATACCTTACCTAAGAGCTGCAAAAGAGCTGAAAACCAAGCCTACACAGCACTCTGTAAAAATGCTGAGTGAAAACGGCGTACATCCTGACATCATTGTTTGTCGCACAGAAGAGCCTTTGTATGACGATTTAAAAAAGAAAATAGCACTATTTTGTAATGTGCGTCCGGAGGCGGTAATAGAAGCACGCGATGCAGATACTATATACGGTGTGCCTATAGAAATGCAGCAAGAGCAATTGGATATTATTTCGTTGAAATTGCTGGAATTGCCATTGGGTACCGAGCCGGACCTTTCTAAGTGGAAAGAGTTTTTGAATAAATTGCGCTATCCTAAAATGCGCGTTACTATTGGCCTTATTGGTAAATATGTAGAGTTGCAGGATGCTTATAAATCTATTTTAGAATCATTGATTCATGCAGGTGCGATGAATGAGTGTAAAGTGGAAGTGCGCAACATTCACTCCGAATACCTGACACCGGAAAATGCTGCGGAAAAATTACATAATCTGGATGCTGTATTAGTTGCGCCAGGCTTTGGTAGTCGTGGCATTGAGGGTAAAATAGAAGCTATTCGTTATGCACGCGAAGAGAAAATACCTTTCTTCGGTATTTGCCTGGGTATGCAGTGTGCGGCTATCGAATTTGCCCGTAATGTACTCGGACATAAAGAAGCTCATTCTACAGAAATGAATGCAGATACGCAACACCCGGTAATACACTTGATGGATGAGCAGAAAGACATCCAGCACAAAGGTGGTACCATGCGCCTGGGTGCCTATAATTGCGAATTGGCAACAGGTTCTAAATTAGCGGGTATTTATGGTAGCAATACCATCGAAGAGCGCCATCGCCACCGCTACGAATTTAACAACGATTACCTCGAAGCATTCGAGCAAAACGGCATGATTCCTGTGGGTAAAAACAATGAAAAAGGTCTGGTAGAGATTATAGAATTAAAAGACCATCCTTTCTTTATCGGCACACAGTTTCACCCTGAATATAAAAGCACGGTTGAGAATCCGCATCCGCTATTTTCAGCATTTGTAAAAGCAGCCAGAGCCAACCACGAGCACAAAGCAGAAGTGAAAGCTTCGGTAGTTTCGATATAAATAGACAATTGATTTCAATAAAAATAGTCGCCGGTATCTATACCGGCGACTATTTTTTTGTTTTTTGAATGATTATGGAAAGTAGCTGTTCTTTTTTTGCGGAAGAAAGATGGCTTCTTTTTGTGCAACTTTAGGCACACAAAAGGATTCGTGAGTCAGCCAAGGGGATAATACAATATCCCAACTTAAACTTTTTATCTCTATTCGTTTATCGTCTTACTGTCAGAGTTAACCCAGGTCCGTGTCAAGATATAGCTTATTAAATCTTTTTGTGGATACTCTCCCTTATAACACCATATTTCTAAATTATCAATAAGTCCATTTTTGAAAAACACAGTTGCTTGTGCTTCTATTTGATGCTCGACTGATGTGATTGTCACACCGTCTAGAACTAAACTTTGGTTGTCTGTTTTGAACTTTTCAATTCCTGCATCATATTCAAAATACACAAAAAGTCCATTACTCGTAAATTCGAAATTTTTGTCGGTTAAAAAAGGTATTTGCTGTCTTGCAAAAAGTCCATCCTTATCACTGTCAAGTAATAGATTTATAATGTCTGTTATGTAATTTGATTTTATCACTTTTCAATACTTATAGAGTGTCTGTTAGCCTTGCCACCAACGGTTTGCAGCTACCCGAAGGTGGCAATTTCGGAGCTCTTCACTGTCAACCAAGCAGAAACTTTTATAGAAGCACAAAGCTTGATTTAACCACTGAACCGACACTTTTGGGTAGGTGCTGTTGTGCGTTCGTTTTTTATTTTCTGTCAGCAAAATTAAACTCAATTTTGTAATCGTCTGCCAAACATTCAAAGGTCTCATCTTTAAAGAAAAACAAAAAATGTCTTTTCTCTTTATGGTTGTCTGAGAGGTCAACAACTAGTTTTGGAAAGTCTTTATTTAAACCATTTGTTATTTCATAAAATTCTCCCCACGGTAATTCATCTGGTTTTATTCTATATTGTCCATAGTAATACCCTTCGTCATTACAAGTATTTAAAGAATACTTTGAACAATTTTTAAAGGTAACAATTGCTTTGTCGCCTTCTGCATAGGTGTCAAATGCAAAATAATTCAGAAAAATAATCATCTTTAAATTTTGCCCAATAACTTTTAGTTCAATTTCAGGTGAAACTGGGTCTGCATTCCAATTGTCTGATATTTTAACATAGTCAATCATAAGCTTTAATTATAGTTAGGTTTCCATCGTCAAAACCTGTGGTAATTCCTTTTGCATTGGCAAATATTGAAGCCTTGAATTTATTTGAACTAACATAGTTAAGAATTAGCTTCTCTGATATTTTTAGAATGTCTTGCCAATCTTTGTCTGATGAAAACTCTTTTCCAAACTTGAAATATTTTTGTTTAGGTTCAAAGTCCACATTGGTAGCCCAATCTTCATTATCTATATCAAATGTTTTTGAACCAATTAGATACATTTCAAAACCGTTTGTAGTTTCAATAAGTCCAAAATTGAACCCTTCTATTGAATTGTCAACAGTCTCAGATTGGTTAATATCCTCAAGCCACTTTTCAAATGTTTGTTCTATTGTCATAGTTTTGTTTTCTGTTTTCTGTCCACAGTTTGAAAGCAAAAATGCAATTATTAAAAGTGTTATTGTTCTTTGTAGCATTGTCTTTTAAAATGACGCACAACGTTTCGGGGCTTTGCGATGGTGGGGCAATCGAAGCACAAATCTTCAATTTTTCACAAAAGTTGAACCGAAGAACATCCGTTGAACTTTGCAGTTTCGCCCCACTATTGCAAAACCCTTGTTGGTGGCAGTGCTTTTACGGTTTGTATGGTTTTTCTTTTTCGTTGTTTTTATAATATTCTGAAATGATAGAAAACTGTTTGTCTGTTAAAAGTAATGTATGCAAATCATTTCCACCATAGAGTAAATAAAATTGTTCGTCACTATTTTTGGCTTTTAATAATTCATTTACTTTCTTAAAAAAGTTTCTTGGCGCTGTGTCCCAAAATGTTTGATTGTCAAGTTCTTTTTTTGTGTAAAGGTTTAATTTTTCTCCGTTGATAATTATGTCATTTGTATTTTCATAATCATTTGCTGTTTCTACAGTCAAATTCACGTTTCTTTTTTCCAACATTTTATTTAATTGAGGAAGGAAAAAGTCAAAACTAAATTCTGCAATTTCTTCTGCGTCAATATGAGCTATTTTGAAATTGTCTTCGTCATAAATGTCAAATGACTTTTTGAGTTTAGTTTTCAAGCTGTCTTTCTTTGAGCTGTCAACATATTTTAGAAAATCGTTGTCAATAAGTTTTGTCGCATAAATACTGTCAGATTTTTGCATATTGTCATTTTTCGTCTGTGCTTTTGGGTTGCAACTGACTAAAATAAGAGTAAGAAATATAAGTGATAATTGTTTCATTGACATTCGGTTTTAGCATTGCCACCAACGTTTCGGGGCTTTGCGATGGTGGGGCAATCGAAGCACAAAACTTCAATTTTGCACAAAAGTTGAACCGAAGCACAACTGTTGAACTTTGCAGTTTCGCCCCACTATTGCAAAACCCTTGTTAGCAGAAGTTATTTTTTATATATCACGTTTTTCGGTATGAATTTATGTCTTTTGAACTCTTCTATTGATTCCTCTAAACTTTCAATTTGGGTGAACTCTTTGGGTTCGTGTCCAGTCTTTGAAGTTAAAAAGTCATTCAGAAAGCGCTCTCCAAAATCATTCACAAAAGAATGTAACTCGTCTGAAACGATTGTCTCTCCATTATCATCTACTTTAGTATAAATAGGAACCCAAATATTATGGTCCAACTCAGAACCTTCTTTGTGTGTTACTTGATTAATTGTCAAATAAATGATGACATCAAAAGAAGATTCTTTAAATTTTCGACCTATCAAATTACATATTACTGCTAAAAATCCCTGATTTGTAAAAAAGTAATTCCCATCGTTTATCAAAAAAACTATACCGTTTGCATTCTCTTTATTAAATGTTTTCTTTGTTTCATCAATTTGTTTATTGGCTTTATATATTGCTCGCTCAATTGTTTTTGAAGCACGTTCAACCCAATCCTCAATACACTTTTGAGGTAGTTGTTTTCCTCTAAATGTATATTCTTTTAAGTCTTCTTTAGTCATCAAACCTTTTTCAATCCATTTGTCGAGTAAATCCATTATTCGTGGAAAATCCTCTGGTTCAGAAAAAATATCTTTCTCAAATGTTTTTAGTTCTGCAACAATTTCTGGTTTTTCAAATAGAAAATCTGCATTTTGTCGGTCAGTTTTATTCTCTTCTAATTTATCTACAACTTTACCTCCATAATATTCTACATATTCGGAAAATAGTTTTTCTATGTCTGAGAAAAAAGGTCTTTCAAGTTCTTGCGGTTCGCTCATATAATTTCTGCTAACGTTTTTCGGCTTGGCGATGTGGCGGATTTTTAGCACTAAAGTTCAATAGAATTCCTAAGGTTGAGCTTTGCACAAATGTGTCATAGATGCACTTCAGCCGCCATATTGCCAAACCGATGTTATATGCCGCTTTTCTCATTTTGTTAATGGTGTTGGTTTTGGTCGTCCGTATTCTCTAAATTTTTTACTGCTTCATTCCAATGCCAAATCATTCCACTGTCAGCTGGTGCAACCCGTCTATTACCTTTAACTTGTCCATCGAAGTGTCCTTTATCGTCAAATTCAAAAGGTTGTGAAGCACTCAAAATGTCTGATAGGTCAAATTCTCCACCTGCCAACTCATAATGTCCGTCTAAGAAATACCACATAACCCAAAATGCTTCTTCTTCTGTCAAGTTGTTATAAGCAAAGTTGTTGTCGGAAATTTCGGTTGGCATTTTTATTCCGAGTTCTATTTGTTCACAATGAATTCGTATTAGTTGTCCGTTTTCAAATAAGTAAAGAATGTCGTCTCCGTCATTTGGTTTTGTCTGTGAAACGATACTGTCATTTATTTCTCTTGCAGTCGATGGGAAAAATGTAATTTCTCCTAAACAACTGTCGTCTTCATAAGTGCTTTTTTCGTCTTGTTCAATCACTTTTAAAAAGGTTACGCCTTTATGTGTCAAAACCAAACTTGAAAATTCGTTTTTGTCAACCCAGTCACCACCTGATTTTCTCCAATGTAATTTAATTTCTCTGTCAGCAATATTGTAGTCAAAACCAGCGAAGTCAAAATTATTATGTATATCGATATGTCGTCCTGCAATTTCAATTGCGTGATTGTCTTTTATGTCGAAGTTAACTTTCATTGTTGTGTAGTCCTAAAGTGGCATATAACGTTGAAGCATTGGCGTTGTGGCGGCAGTAGCATTCCCTCAGCCGAATATAGTACAAAAGCTAAATAGTAGCACAAATGTTGAGCCTATATTCGTCAGCCGCCATAATGCCAATGCAATGTTATAGGCTGCCATTCTTCTAATTGGTTAATTTATCATTTTTACTTGTTTTGCTAATTGCTCATTGTCTGTTACAGTCAAATTGTCAAGCATTCCATAAACTTCTTTGTCGCCTTGGTCCAAAAAGCCAGCCGCACTTATAAAAATTTTCTTGTCGTTTGAAAAAGTGATTTTTATGTCCTGCGGATAAACAAAAATTTCTGTCTTGCCAGTTTTTTCTTCTGTTGTAGTAACAGTTTCCCACGTAATGTGAATGTCAGAAATTGTTGTCCCAATAAACTTATTCCAAAGGTCGTTAGTTGAAACATCCCATTTTATATTTCCAGAAAAGTCAGATAGTTCGTTTATTTTAATTCCAATCCCAAATTGAAAGAATTTACCGTCCCAATAAATCTCTACCAATTTGTCTTTGTCCGTATGCAAAAATATTGAGAAGTCAACCGAGTCAAGATTTGGGAATTGAGTTTGGTAATATGGTTTTGGATTTGTCGGCTCATAAATGATTTCACAATACTCAACCTTCAAAATGGTCAGTCCGATTAATTGTCGGCTGAATTTTTCAAAGTCTATATGTCCTTGTGTCAATGTCATTGTTGTCGTGTCTTACGGTTGCCTATAACGGTTTAGGGCTTGGCGTTGTAGGGGAAATCAGGGACTTCAGCCCAACCTTGTACTAAAGATAAATTGAAAAACTAAACTTGAGCCTTTATTCTTCAGCCCCTATAACGCCAAACCCCTGTAAGCTGCAGCCAATGTGGGTTTGAATGTCTGCCTTATTGTGTTGTCAAACCTAACAATTTCTTGAGCAATATCAACAACGTCTTAGGCTTTCTTTTGTCGTCAAGTCGCTTTCTCCAATTAACGTCAAACTTGCCGTTCCTTACAATTTTCAAATGGTCTGGTGGTGTTGCAACTAGTAAATGAAAAGGCATTATTTGTCCTTGATGGTAAAGTTCATTGTCCTCACGAAGTCGTCTGCTACAAAATAAGTCGATGATAGTAAAAAGTTGTCCTGCCTCATAAATTGTTATGTCAACCCAAACTGGGACCTTATTGTCGTGATTGATTAAGTCCACAATTTGGTCGGCTGTCAAAAAAATATTCTCGTATTTATTCCAAATGTTCAGTACCGCAATTTCACTATCAGTCAAATGCTCGTCGTCTTTGTCAACTGTCCTTGAATTGGGCGTAATACGATATTTATAATTGTCTGCAATATCGTTATAGCAAAGTGTTTTGGTAAAGTCTACCAACATTGTCGTCGCTTGGTCAAGATGTTGTCTAAAAATTACTTTGTCCATTTACTTTGTCGTTACGGAATGGTCGTGTTTGGTTGCAGCTTACGTTTCGGGGCTTTGCGATGGTGGGCAATCGAAGCACAAATCTTCAATTTTGCACAAAAGTTAAATCGAAGAAATAACATTGAACTTTGCAGTTTCGCCCCACTATTGCAAAACCCTTGTTAGTGGCAGTTTATTCTTTGTCGTCCGTAATTGTCAGCCACCGAGTCGTGTCCTGTGGAAAATTGTCAAGCGGGAACAACGTCAGTTTGTTTTTATCAATTAAATATTTGTCCGAAAATAGGCTGTCTGTCACAGCTTGAATGTCTTGCCGAGACAGGGTTAAAGTGTCCGTTTGGATTTTGTAGTTTCCTTTATAGTAACAAGCCCATTCTAGCTCTTGAGCTTTGATTTTAAAAGTCCCGTCTTCTCTGAGCGTTAATGTAGATGCACCGCCTCTGTGTGGTGTCTTGGCATAAAGTGTCGTTGGACTTTCGAATTTGTCTTGGTTAAAGGAAATGAAAATAGCAACAATTACTATTAAGGTTGTCCAAAGAGGATAAAAATTGAAGGGTCTTTTTTTTACTATTGGAATAACCAAGACCAATCCAAGTGTCACAAGATAAATAACACTAAAGAAAAGAAATGAAAGTCCTTCAATCATTCCCATACAATCGTCACCAATTATAAGTCGTGATTTGACAATTAGTCCACCGAGGAATAATAAAATGATTGAAGAATATAGTCGTTTCAGTATTGTCACTGTGTCGTTTTAAATTGCCACTAACTCAAAAATACACGCATCTTTCCAAATATCCCAATATTTGTAAATTACACTATAATTAATTAGTTATTATTTAGTTGCAACAATAGTAACACAAAATGCGCATTGCGTGTTATTTTTTTGAAAGCCATAAATAACACAAAACACGCAGGTTGAAGGGGGCTCGCATGGGCTTGCAAGACCTATTTTAACAAAAATAGTCCCAGCTCATGCTGAGCCATTTATCTATTGAAAAACATAATCGATCGGATTGTTGACCATATTTTTAGGCTGCTTAACTATATTGTTTGGCTACTTAGCCTAATCGTTTTGGGTAGCAAAGCTTCTAAAGACACCGCAATAATTTCCAAAATCATATCCATCATAACAATCAGCGTTCAAAAAACCACGCAAAAAAAAATCGCAGACTTGCGCCTGCGATTTTCTGTAAATGAGTTATTGTTTATTTTAATCCTGCACGTTCCAAAAGTGCGTCTGGCTCTGGCTTTCGGCCACGGAATGCGATGTACAAATCCATGGGATCTTCAGTACCGCCTTTACTCAAAAGTGTTTTAAATTTTGCAGCAGTCGCTTCGTTGAAAATACCTGTTTCTTTGAAATAGGCAAATGCATCTGCATCCAAAACCTCTGACCATTTATAGCTATAATAGCCGGCAGAATAGCCTCCTGGAAAAATATGTGAGAACGAAGGACTTTGCGCAATGCCTGCAATAGTAGGGTAGAGCTGCGTTTCTTTGATAATACTTTTTTCAAATGCCTCTACCGAATCTTCCTGTTTCATTTTACCACTGTGGTAAGCCATGTCCAGCAGTCCGAACGACAACTGGCGCATGGTTTGATAACCCTCCATAAAATTAGCCGAGGCAACTATTTTATCCAGCTTTTCTTCGGGTATCAGTTCGCCTGTTTTATAGTGCTTCGCAAAGGTGGCAAGAAAATCTTTTTGATAACAGTAGTTCTCCATAAACTGCGATGGCAGTTCTACAAAATCCCAATAAACGTTGGTGCCGGAAAGACTTTCATATTTTGTATCAGCCATAATGCCATGCAAGGCATGACCAAACTCATGAAATAGGGTTGTTACTTCATTGAACGTAAGCAGCGATGGCGTATCTTCCGTAGGCCTTGAAAAGTTGCATACAATCGATATATGCGGACGGCTATTTTCGCCCTTTTCCATGTACTGACCTTTGTAAGACGTCATCCATGCACCGGCTCTTTTGCCATCACGTGGGTGCCAGTCGGTATAGAGTAGGGCTTTGTGTTGCCCATTTTCCAATACTTCATATACCGTTACTTCTTCGTGGTATTTCTGTATGTCTTTTCTTTGTGCAAAAGTCAGGCCATATAGTTTACGCGCTGCGTCAAAAGCTGCTTCCAGCACTGCTTCCAGAGAAAAATAGGGCTTTAGTTCTTCTTCAGAATAGTCATACTTTTCCTCCCTTAATTTCTCAGCATAATAGCTGTGGTCATAAGGCATCATTTCTGTAATGCCATCTTTTCCAGCCATTGGTTTTACTGCTTCAATATCTTTGCCTGCAAATGGTTTTGCCTTTTGCAACAAATCATTGAGGAAAGAAAATACGGCATCCGGTTTGCCCGCCATTCTTTCTTCCAGCATAAAGGCAGCATGTGTATCAAAGCCCAATAAGCGAGCGCGTTCGTCACGCAGCATCACTATTTTTTTAATGATGTCTTCGTTGTTGAATTCATTATTTTGGTAGGCCTTGGTACCATTCGCCATATACATTTCCTTGCGTCTTTCGCGATTGGAAGCATAAGTCATAAATGGTACAAATGATGGATACTGAAGGGTAAATACCCACCCCTCGAGTTCCCGCTTTTTCGCTTCAGCAGCGGCCTGGCCTTTGATAGAATCGGGAATGCCGGCTAATTCCTGCTCATCAGTCAGGTGCAGAAAATAGGCATTGGTTTCCTGCAACACATTCTGCGAAAACTTCACTTTCAGCCCTGCAAGCTCTTTGTCAATCGCACGTAGTTGTTCCTTATCAGCTTCGTTTAGTAAGGCACCATTTCGTGTAAAGCTTTTGTAAGTTTTGTCCAATAGTCGGGCATCTTCTTTGCTGAGCAAATCCTTATCTGTATTGTCATACACGGCTTTTACTTTTGCAAATAAGTTTTCATTTAAAGTAATGTCATTGCCATACTCCGCAAGCACCGGCGAAATTTCTTCCTGTACTTTTTCGAGGTAGTCATTGGTTTCGGCCGAGGTAAGGTTGAAAAAGGCTTCTGTAGCACGATTCAACTGTTTGCCGGTTTGCTCCAGCGCAACTATAGTATTATTAAAGTCAGGCGCATTACTGCGGTTGGCTATTTCATTGATTTCCTGCTTTGCAGATTCTATGGATGCAAGTATAGCAGGTTTGTAATCCTCTTGCTTGATATTTTCAAAAGGAACACTATCAAATTTTGTTGTAAAAGGCTGTAGCAGCGGATTGTTGTTCATCGTTAACTCCATTTATCTAACTGTTTTACGGATGCTTCTATGTCTTTTGGTATAGGTGCTTCAATAACAAGGTCGGTGCCATCAGCAGCTTTAAACATTATTTTCTGCGCGTGCAGCGCAAGCCTGTTCAGCAACGGACGTTCTTCTTCTTCATTAACCGAAAGCTTAAATTTCTTTTTGATGGAAGATAGCAACAATGGCTGGCCAGTTCCATACAAAGGATCGCATACGACAGGCGTACCCAGGTATTCCAGGTGAACACGTATCTGATGCGTGCGTCCGGTGTGGATTTGAAGCTGCAATAGCGAATAGCCATTCCACGATTTGATTACTTTGTAATCGGTATGTGATGGCCTGCCTTTTTTGAAAATAGTCATCTTGCCTTTCTTAACCGGATGCTCGGCGATGGCTTCTTTTATGCTGCCCTCACTTTGCATTGGCTTGCCATTTACCAGTGCGACATAATATTTTTCAATATCGCGGCCTTGAAATAGCAGCGATAGGTACTTGTGTGTCTCTTCGTTTTTGGCAAAGCAGATAACGCCGCTGGTATCTTTATCAAGACGATGCACGGTAAATAGCTTGCCATATTTAGCCTCGGCAACGTGGTGCAGGCAAGGCAATTCGGCATTAAAGCGGTCGGGAATACTACGCAAGCCAGATGGTTTATTAAAGGCTATTATATCTTCCGATTCAAATATTACTTCGAGTTTCAATTAGCAAAATATTTTTGTAAACAAAGGTTTTCCATCGCACGCATCTCTTCTTTTTCTTTCTCTTTTTTATCCTTAAAGCCGCACAGATGCAGTACGCCGTGGAAGATTACGCGATGCAGTTCGTTGGCGTATGGCACCGAAAATTTTTCGGCATTATCGGCCACGCGGTCTACACTGATATAGATTTCAGACACCAATTCATCTTCCGATTCAGATAGGTCGAATGTGATGATATCGGTAAGTGTGTTGTGGTTGAGGAATTGCTGGTTTTTCTCCAGCAAAAATGCATCATCGCAAAAAATATAATTGATGTCCGCAGTACGGACATCAATATATTCTTGTATTACTTCCTTGATGAATGCAGTGAGTTTTCTCTTTTGAGTAAGGCGCGATTTTACGCCCTCATCATAAAAACGAATAGCCAAATTATTCTACTTTAGTTATTTTAAGCATATTGGTAGGCAAGTGTGCATTTACCGGCGTGCTGCCTGTATTTACCACCACATCGCCATGTTTAATGAGTCCTTTTTCTTTAAGGAAATTAATCTGGTCGGCAATGATATCGTCCTGGCTTTCTTCTTTGTCATAATAGAACGCCTGAACACCCCAGCTCAAACTTAGCTGGTTAATCAACGTTTGCGTTTTGGTAAATACAAACAGCGGCGAGTGCGGACGGAAACTTGACAACATGAAACCGGTATATCCACTTTGCGTCATACCTATAAGTGCATCGGCTTTAACGTCCTCAGCAATTTTACAAGCATTGTAGCAAAGCGCATCGCTTAAGAAAGAAGGGGAGTGCGATTGCGGAATGAGGTTGCGGTTGTACACCGTTTCCTCTTTTTCAACTTCACGCACAATGTTTACCATCGTTTGTACCACCAGCGCAGGATGCATGCCCATGGCGGTTTCGCCACTCAGCATGATAGCATCTGCTCCTTCAATAACAGCATTCGCCACATCGGTAATTTCGCTGCGGTTAGGACGTGTGCGGTCCATCATGCTCTCCATCATTTGCGTAGCGATAATTACAGGCTTTGCACGATGGATACATTTACGCACGATGTCTTTTTGAATCATCGGTATTTTCTCCACCGGCATCTCTACACCCAAGTCGCCACGGGCAACCATTACAGCGTCAGATGCCAAGATGATTTCGCGCAGATGCTCTACAGCTTCCGGCTTTTCTATTTTAGCTATAATTTTAGCCGGGCTACCTTTTTCTTTCAGTATTTTCTTAAGATTGAGGATGTCGTTGGGCGTTCTTACGAATGAAAGGCCTATCCAGTCTATCTTTTGCGCGATGATAAAATCAAGGTCTCTTAAATCTTTTTCTGTAAGCGAAGGAATCGAAATTTTGGTATCAGGCAGGTTCACACCTTTGCGTGGCAGCAATACGCCGGCGCTGGTGACAACCGCTTTAACGCGACCGTCGGCAGTAATTTCTACCACACGGGTTTCTATTTTACCATCGTCCAACAGTATTTTCTCACCAACTTTTGCATCTTTATGAAAATCAGGATAAGAAATATACAGCGCATCTTTGGTACCTGTAGAAGGAATATTGGTAAATGTGATGATATCATCTTTATTCAGCGCCAGCGCATTTTCTTCGATATCGCCCACACGTAATTTAGGTCCTTGCAGATCGGCCAGAATGGCTATATTAAATGGATATTCAGCATTTATTTTCTTGATATTGGCTATTACTTCCGCATGTTTTTCATAAAGGCCATGGGAGAAATTAAGGCGAAAAATGTTTACGCCGGTATTTACTAATTCCAATAATTTTTCGAACGTATCGCAAGCGGGGCCTACCGTGGCGATGATTTTAGTTTTGTGCAGCATTGTAGTCTTTGATATAATTTGTATAGTTTCTGTGAAAAGTATCAGCCCCCGAAACATAGGCCGTGTTATACCAGGGGCTGAATAAAAATGATTTGCTCAAAAATAGCGCTATATCGGTAGATTACCAAAGTAATGATGGCGGTTTAACCGATGCACAACGCAAGCACCTTATCAACCAGCTGTTATAACAGATTTAAAATTAGACAATTCCGTAAAAGTGCGCAGGCGTTCTGCAATATCATTTTGTGAAATTTCGCGCATGCGGTCTGGTCCAAATTTCTCTACACAGAAAGATGCCATCGCAGAACCCGCTACCACAGCAGTTCTCATGTTCTCAAAAGAAGTGTCGCCTGTGCGTGCTATATATCCAATGAAGCCACCGGCAAATGTGTCGCCTGCACCGGTTGGGTCAAATACCTCATCCAATGGCAATGCAGGAGCCGAGAAGATTCTATCTTCGTGAAACAGCAGAGCACCGTGTTCGCCTTTTTTAACCACAAGATATTTAGGCCCCATTTCCATTATTTTTTTAGCGGCTTTTACGATGGAATACTCGCCGGAGAGTTGACGTGCCTCGCCATCGTTTACTACCAACACATCAATCAATTTTAATGTTTCCTTCAGTTCATCTAATGCGATATCCATCCAGAAATTCATGGTATCGAGTACAATCAATTTCGGGCGTTTTTTCAATTGCTGAATCACGCTCTTTTGCGTAGCCGGAGCCAGATTACCCAGCATCAGGTATTCGCAATCCTGATAAATTTCCGGTAGTTTTGGATCAAATTGCTCCAAAACGTTCAGGTCGGTAACCAATGTATCGCGGGTATTCATGTCCATGTGGTACTTACCACTCCAGAAGAATGACTTGCCGTCTTTTACAACTTCCACACCCTCGAATGCCACACCACGAGCGGCTAATGCATCCATTTCCTCCTGCGGAAAATCGCCGCCGATGATAGAAGATAGTTTGATATTATTGTAAAAATTAGAAGCAGCCCAGGCTACATATACAGCAGAGCCACCGATGATGCGGTCCGTTTTACCAAAAGGTGTTTCGATGGCATCGAAGGCCATTGTTCCGATAGAAAGTAGAGACATTTTATTGTTGTATGATTTAATGATTTGAATATGTTAGAATAGGGGCGAAATAGTTAAACATCTTTTTCGAAGTTCAGCTTTTCGATTTCATGAATGAGTTTTTCTTTATTAACAGGCACTACACCTACGTCTTCGCAAACCAGTCCACCGGCTATATTAGAATAGGCTGCCATCAAGGCTGCGTCACGCGTAACGGCATAAACCAGTGCCGCAACCGAGATAACGGTATCGCCTGCGCCGCTCACATCGGCTATCGTTCTGCGATGAGACGGGATTATATCTGCACTTTCACCATTTTGGTAAAAGACACCATGCTCGGATAAAGTGATGAAGGAAATATGGTGCTGCAATTGCTGCTGCAATTGCTCGTGTACCGACTGTAAATTTTGCAGATTAATTGGGTTCAAGGCTATATTCAAACCCTCTTTCACTTCTTTAAGATTAGGCTTGAAGATATCTACATCTTTATAGGCAAAGAAGTTTTTCTTTTTAGGGTCGACCGCTATTATGATGTTGAGTTTTTTGCAATGACCGGTAATTTTTTCAATTACATTTTCTTTCAGCACACCCTTGTTGTAATCTTCAAAAATCAATACCTGCGGTTTGTGGATTTGCAAATAGCGCATAACCGAGTCGATAAATGCATGTTCATCTGCTGTATTGAGGTCGTCGGTAATTTCTGCATCCAGTCGTATCATTTGCTGGTTGCGGCTGAGTATTCTTGTTTTGGAAGTAGTGGTGCGCGTTTTGCTTGTGCGGATTAATGCGGTGTCGATATTTTCATTTTCCAGCAGTTGCTGCAATAGCTCGCCATCGCGGTCATTGCCTATTACGCTGGCAACAGATACCTTTGCGCCAAGGGCTTTGCAGTTAAGTGCCACATTGGCGGCACCGCCCAATCTGTTTTCGGTTTTGCGTATAGACACTACTGGTACCGGAGCTTCGGGAGATAGCCTTTCGACATCGCCCCAACTATAATTATCCAACATCACATCGCCAACAACTACTACATGTAACTTACTTATCTTTTCAAAAATATCTGCGGGCATATTTTTTCGCTATTCTTAATTTTTTTTTACTCGGATAGCCTGAACTGTACCGGTAATCTATATTTGGTTTTTACTTTTTTGCCATTTTTTGTTCCTGGCTTCCAGGCCGGCATTTTTTTAACTATTCTTAATACCTCTTTAGAACAGTCGCTATCAAAGCTTTTGATTATTTTTTCGTTGCAAAGCGTGCCATCTTCACATACTACAAACTCGACAAAAACCTTTCCCTCTAAACCCAAATCGGCTGCTGTAGCCGGATATTGCAAATTACTACCTAAGAAAGAATATAGTTCTGCATTTCCTCCAGGAAATTCAGGCATTTCATCCGGTTGCTCTACAAGCGCACTATCAGGAACCGTAACCGGTGCAGGCCTGCTTGGCGCTATATCGGCACCGCGTTGCGCCCTTGTTGCAAAGGGATGTAATAACAGTGCAAATATGATTAATAATGTATACTTCATGACAATTTTCTCCTATTCTGTTTTCGGTTCTACTGGTTCAGGATATTCTAATTTAAACGATACAGGTAACCGATATTTTGTTTTTACTTTTTTACCATCTTTTTCAGCTGGTTTCCATGCGGGCATTTTGCTAACTACCCGCAATACTTCATTGGAACAAGCTTTATCAAAACTACCCATGACTCTTTCGTTACAAAGCGAGCCATCTTCACAAACTACAAACTCAACATACACTCGTCCTTCCAAGCCATTTTCTTTTGCTTCCTCGGGATACTGGATATTACTCGCTAAAAAAGAGTGCAGTCTCTCTGAACCACCGGGAAACTCTGGCATTACATCTACCTGTTCAAATCCAAAACTATCAGGACCTGCAGTTGGTGGCGGTGCGATATCAATCAGATCCTGCGCCATCAATGTAGATGATTGCAAAAATAAAACAGCTGCCATTAAAATTGTGTATTTCATCGCTTTGCTATTTTGAGTCGGGAGGTAGGTTGAAAAATACCGGCAGTACAAAATAGACACTAACTGCCTTTCCATCTTTTTTACCGGGCTTCCAGCGCGGCATACCTTTCAATACCCTTACAACTTCTTCACTCAAGCCGTAACCAGGCGTTTCAACAATAGCTATATCCGAAATATTACCATCTCCCTGAATGACAAACCGGGTAACTACGCGTCCGTTGATGTGTGCATTTTTCGCCGAATCGGTATAATTCAGGTTGTTTGCAAGGTAATCAGCCAATGCGTCCTTACCACCAGGAAACTCAGGCATCAGGTCAATCGCATTAATGCTTAGGGGTGCCTCGGGTGGCCTCTGTGCTTCTGATTTTACATCCTGTGCAATCACTTGCGAGCAAGCCAGCGATGCTATTATAAAGCTGAAGTAGAAAGGTCTTTTTAATCGAAAATTCATCAACATATTTTTGAAAATATTTTGACGGATTATTGGTTGTGATGCGCACTCAAATCTTTTACCGGTAGTTGATAATAGCTGGTCACTTTACTATTATTGGCAATAGCAGGTTTCCACTCCGGCATTACTTTTTTCAAGTCATCTAATTTGTATTCTAGTTCGTCCGTATCGTTCAGTGATTTTAATAAAGCAATTTTACGAACTTCACCCTCAGCACCAATGATAAATTCTATAAGTGCGGCCTTACCGGCATTATCCGTATTTAATTCGGGTATTTGTTGCTTGATGAATACCGACAAAGCATTTTTTCCACCAGGAAATTCAGCATCGGCCTGAGTATGACGGTACACGGGTTCTTTGCTGTATAAGTCATCGTCATGCTCGGGTAACTTGTCCGGAATGAAAAAATGGACAGGCATACGGTATAAAACCGGTACCGGCTTTCCTTTGAATACAGCAGGTTTCCATGCCGGCATTTTACCGACAACTTCCAGCGCCGCATGTTCACATACATTACCGATATTGCTTTCAACTTCAGGATTCTGTACGTTTCCCAATGTGTCAATTGTGAAAATAACATTTACAATACCCTCGATATTCTCTTCAAAGGCATTTTCGGGATACACAATATTTTCACGCACAAAAGTCGTAAGTGCTTGCAAACCTCCCGGGAACTCCGGCTCCCGGTCTAGTTGAGCGCTGTTAATGTTGTATACTGCACCTGCACTATCTGTCTGCATCTGCGCCGTGGCAGCCAGACTTACAGAAAGTGTAAGCGCTAAGGTTCCTAATTTACTCTTCATAAATAGGGGCAATTCGTTTTTGGTTGGGTTTGGTGTTCTGGTAATAAAAATAAAATGCCAGGTTGTTTAGACTTTAAAATAATTCAAAAGTTACAACTAAGGACGGCTGTTATTTCTGTACCATATGTAAAAGTACTTCTTTTAGTTAAATGAGGCAAAAACATGCCTATTTACTTCGCTTATGAAGCGTTAACTTTGCTGCATGGCGAAAATTTTTCTAAGAAAAAAGATAAGTAACAGAATAGCAGAGGGACATCCATGGGTATTTGGGAATGAAATAGGTGATGAAGAAGGAAATTATGAACCGGGAGATATAGTGGATGTTTTTTCGTCAAATGGCTCTTTTGTAGGTAAAGGCTATATCAATCCGGCTTCGCAAATAAAAGTAAGATTACTCACGCGTAACCAGCAAGAAGAAATCAATGATGATTTTTTTCTGAATAGAATACAAAAGGCCTGGGAATACCGCAAAACATTGGGGTATGTTGAAAATTGCCGCCTTATTTTTGGCGAAGCCGACCAGATGCCTGCGCTCATCATCGATAAATTCAACGACTATTTTGTATTGCAAACGCTTTCATTGGGCATGGAAAGGTGGAAAGATGCAATTGTAAAAGCACTGAATACTATTTTTAAGCCCAAAGGAATATACGAGCGCAACGATGTGCCGGTGCGTGAATTGGAGGGGATGCAACAAATCAAAGGCTTTTTAAGCGAGCCTTTCGATACCAATATTATTATTAATGAAAATGGCTTGAAATTTCATGTGGATATTGTGAATGGTCAAAAAACCGGCTATTTCCTGGACCAGCAAGATAACCGCCGTGCGATAAGTCAGGTAGTAAAAGATGCAGATGTGTTAGAAGCTTTTTGCTATACAGGCACTTTTTCGATGCACGCTGCACACTACGGTGCTAAAAGTGTATTGGGCCTCGACATATCTGAAACGGCAGTTACTACTGCACGCAAAAATGCAGAGCTGAACGGATTTAGCGATATCTGTAAATTCAGCAATGTAAATGCCTTCGACGTATTGAAACAATGGGTAAAAGAGGGCAAGCGCTACGATACTGTGATACTGGATCCGCCTGCATTTACCAAAAGCCGCGAGAATATTCAAAAGGCAGTTACGGGCTATAAAGAAATAAACCTGCGGGGCATGAAGTTGCTGAAGCCGGGCGGATTTCTGGTAACGGCAAGTTGTACCAACCTGGTGCCGCCGGAGCTATTTTTGCAAATAATAGAAATGGCTGCTAAAGATGCGCGCAAAACGTTGCGTCAGGTTAGTTGGCTCACGCAGGCAGCCGACCATCCTATTGTGTGGAATATACCCAATACGCAATACCTTAAATTTTTAATTGTTGAAGTAAGCTAAATTAAAACCAATATGCCAACAGGCTTATGAGGAAAATACTGCTGATTGAAGATGAAACCAATGTGGTAAACCTGCTCAAGAGAGGTTTGGAAGAGGAGGGTTATGAAATTTCGGTGGCTATGGACGGGCTTTCGGGCTACGAGATGGCAGCCAATCATAGCTTCGACCTGATGCTGATTGATATAATGTTGCCGGGAATGAACGGTATAGAAATATGCCGCAAGTTGCGTGCGCAAAAAATAGTGACGCCTATATTATTATTAACCGCATTGGGCTCTAATGAAAATATAGTTACCGGCCTCGATAGCGGCGCAGATGACTATCTGGTCAAGCCCTTCAACTTTGCAGTATTGCTGGCGCGGATGCGTACATTATTCAGGCGTAACCTGGATAGCAGCAATGTGGATGTAAAAGACGATGATACGCTATCGCTGTCTGACCTTTCACTTGATTTGGAAGCTAAAATAGTTACCCGTTCGGGAAATGAAATACCGCTTACTGCTACTGAATTTAGGCTGATTGAATATTTGCTGCGCAACAAAAACAGGATTCTTTCGCGCATGGATATTCTGGAGTATGTATGGGGCGTCAACTTCAATATGAATACCAATGTGGTGGACGTTTACATCAATTACCTGCGCAAAAAAATTGACAAAGACTACGAGCCCAAACTGATACATACCGTGGTAGGCATGGGCTATGTACTTAAAAATAAATAGATGGAACAATCGCGCATCAATACACACCTTAAGGTAACGCTGCTATACACGGTGCTTACATCGGCCACTATTTTGTTGCTGAGTGTATTGGTGTACTATTTTGCCGAAAAATTCTCTTCCCAGGATTTTTATAAGCGATTGGATATACGGGCTGTAATGGTTGCCCAGCAACACTTTCCGGAAGATGAAAAAGCGGGCGACCTGATACGTAACCTGCGTAATGAATACCTCGAAAAGCTAGAGCATGAAAAAGAATATATAGTAGTTGTTGAGGCTGATGGTACTTATGCATCTTCCTCTTCATTACAGCTACCCAAGTCTTTTTACCAACAAATACTTTATCAGCAAAATGCTACTTACAAAAGTGGAGATACCTATTACGCAGGTATTTTGCACAAAAAAAATGGCTCGAAAGTATTGGTTATTGTATCTGCCCGAAATGAGTATATGAACCATCAGTTGGCCAATCTACGGGGTATCTTAATAACAGGATTTGTACTTTCTACGTTATTGATATTTGCCTTGGGTTCATTCTTTTCAAAGCAGATATTCCTGCCGATTAAAAAAATGACCTTGAAAGTAAATAGCATCGGTTCGGAGAATTTACATCTTAGGTTAAATATAGGCAAAGGAAAGGATGAAGTGAGCAGTCTGGCACGCACTTTCAATAACATGCTCGACCGGCTGGAAACTTCCTTCGAATCGCAAAATAACTTTGTGAGCAATGCCTCACATGAATTGAGTACACCGCTTACTTCTATTATAGGCGAGGCGGAATTAGCCTTGCAAAAAGAGCGCAGCCCCGAGCGTTACCGCGAGGCTATGCAGATTATTTTAAAAGAATCAGAACGATTAAGGGCTATTATCCAAAGTTTGCTTAACCTTGCCCAGACTGGCTTTGACGGTAAAAAACAAAACTGGGAACTACTGCGTGCCGATGAATTGCTGGAAGAAGCGAAGCGCGCCGTGGATAGGATATACCCGGATAATAAAGTGCAGATAGATTATACGCTCTTTCCCGAAGATGCGCTAAAGTTGAATATCAACGGCAATGCTAATTTGCTTGTATTAGCGCTTACTAATGTGATATTAAATGCCTGTAAATATTCCGGTAACAAGCCGGTAACAGCAGCATTGGCGGCAAGCAACAGCCGGCTATTTATTTTCATTAAAGATTTAGGAATAGGCATACCAGAGCATGAGCTCTCCCATATCTACGACCCATTCTTTCGTGCGTCCAACACTGCTGGTGTAAAGGGCTATGGTATTGGTTTGCCGCTTGCGCGCAATATCATCAGACTGCACCACGGCGATATTAATGTTACCTCTGTAGTGAACGAGGGAACCGAGGTAAAGATATCGTTGCCTAATTCGTAGCAGGCTTTACTTTCTAATGTCGTTCTAATTTTCTAATCCAATTCTAACACACTTTTTAATGTATTCTTATGCTGTTATTAGCCCATGCTAATTTCAGCAAGCCATCTTTGCATCATAACGAAACCGAATACTAACCATTAAATGTTTTGTGAAGATGAAAAATATCCTGATTCCAACAGACTTCTCTATTAAGTCATTAAAGCTTGCAGGGGCAGCGGTACGCAGATATGAGTCTGAAAGATTAAACATCATATTGGTACATGCACTCGAGGCCGATAACTCTATTTCTGCGTTATTGACCCTGAATAAAAAAGCACAAATGAATGCATTGTATAGCGATGAATTTATGGAAGCCTGCGAAATCGTTAGAAATAAATACCAAAGCTCTATTAATAGTATCAAAGTAGAATTTTATCAGGGCAGTACCAATGCCTATTTGAGAAACTTTCTGGATGCGAGAAGTATCGATGCTATTATGATTGCAAAAGATTATGAACCATCAATGCCATCTTCATCAAGCTACAATATGGCGCCTATTTTAGAAAAAACAAAATACACGATCCATTACGAGAATATAGCTGGTAGCAAGAGCAGAGAACTTATAGCAGAGCCATCGCTGGCAGAATTATTGCATGCTTAATTAATAATTGCTTGATTAAATAACGGATTTAAAACATTGAATTTATGCTGTTGAAAGAAAATATTCCGTTCAAGTATGTTTTTGGCAAAATTAGAAGAGAAGTAGTGCTTATTACACTTTACGTAACAATCATTACCCTTATCCATAAATCATTACATCTTGATATCTCTATTCCGGTTTCTGTACCGATGATATTGGGTACTGTTATATCGCTGTTATTAGCGTTCAGGGCTAATCAGTCTTACGACCGTTGGTGGGAAGCGCGTATAATATGGGGCGCAATTGTAAACGATTCGCGTTCGATAGCTCGACAAACAGTTTCGTTTATAGACAGTGCATTTGATAGCGAAGAAAAATCAAAACTGGAACATAGAATTATCAACCGTCAGATTGCATGGGCACACAGCTTGGGACGTTCTTTGAGAAAACAAGGTACCGATAAAGATTTAGGCAAATGGGTTTCCAACCATGACCTTGATTTTGTAGCACGCTTCAATAATACACCAATGGCTTTGCTTGAATTGCAGGCACGTGATATCAAGTATGCGCTCGACAATGATTGGATAAATGCCTATCAACATGTAGAGATGGACCGTATGCTCAGCAATTTTTCTGACCACATGGGTAAAGCGGAACGTATTAAGAATACTGTATTTCCGGCAACTTTCGGATTGTACCTGCATCTTGCAATGAACCTATTTATCATGTTATTGCCTTTTGCTTTGATTGAAGACTTTGGCTGGGTAATGATTCCATTGGTTACAGCGATTGCATCTGCCTTTTGGCTGATAGAAAAAATGTCTATTCATCTTCAAGACCCATTTGAAAATAAACCGACCGATACCCCAATGACAACGATTGCTCAAACGATTGAGCGCGACTTGAATCAGGTATTACGTCAACACAATATTGCACATAATGCACCTGTCGAAGCCAAGGCAGAGTACTATTATGTATTATAATCTTAACGCTTGACTGCGTTTTGCATGGGTAGGCCCTAATCGTTTCTACGATATGGGCTATTTTTTTTGCCTGAAAGGGTAGGTAGCATTTGTAATATTTTTTTCGGATATTGAGCCTCGTTATACAACCAAAACATTCTATGTCCGATATTTTAAATGATGCAAATAAAGGCGAAGGCCATTTCAAGCGATCGCTCACACTCAAAGATGGCGTATTGCTGGTAGCCGGTTCCATGATAGGATCCGGTATTTTTATTGTTACTGCCGATATTACCAGACAAGTGGGCAGCGCGGGCTGGGTTATTTTTGTTTGGATACTTACTGGCCTTATGACCATGACGGCAGCTATTAGTTATGGCGAGCTCAGTGGTATGTATCCCAAGGCAGGCGGACAATATGTTTATCTTAAAGAAGCCTATAACAAGCTCATTGCATTTTTATACGGCTGGAGTTTATTTGCCGTGATACAAACCGGAACAATAGCCGCTGTGGGTGTTGCATTTTCTAAGTTTGCCGCCTATTTATTTCCTGTGCTCAGCGAAGATAATAAGCTTTGGAAAATGGCTACAGGTACTGATAGCTGTGGTAATACTACCTATTTCTCAATTAGTGTCGCGCAAGTAGTCGCCATCGGCATTATAGCCTTGCTTACCTATTCGAATACGCGTGGCGTAAAGGGTGGAAAAATAATCCAAAACGTTTTTACCTCAGCCAAATTGCTTTCTTTATTTGGGCTGATAATAGCTGGTTTTGTAATGTTCAAGCCAGAGGTATGGAATGCCAACTGGACCAATGCCTGGAGTGCCGGCGCTTTCTCCCTTAAAGATGCCTGCGACCCTAATTCTGGTTTTAATATAGCCTCTATATCGGGCACAGCTTTATTGGGCGGTATTGCTGCTGCTATGGTTGGTTCGGTATTTAGCAGCGACGCCTGGAACAATGTAACTTTCATTGCCGGCGAGATGAAAAATCCGCAACGCAATGTAGGCTTAAGTCTATTTTTAGGTACGCTTATTGTAACGATCATTTATGTCTCTGCCAACCTTGTGTACATGGCTGTATTACCCTTGCAGGAAATAGCTGGTGCCGAAAAGGATAGGGTAGCAGTAGCAGCTTCTACGGTTATCTTCGGCAGCCTTGGTACGGGTATAATGGCAGTAATGATTATGGTGGCTACTTTTGGCTGTAATAACGGGTTAATACTTGCCGGTTCGCGCGTTTACCACACAATGGCAGAAGATGGATTGTTCTTCAAAAAAGCAGGAACGCTGAACAAAGCAGGCGTACCACAATGGGCATTGTGGATGCAATTTGTAGTTACGGCTATATTGTGCCTCAGCGGTCGTTACGGCGATTTGCTCGATATGATTTCGGTTGTGGTGGTGCTATTTTACGTGCTCACAATTGTTGGTGTATTTATTCTCCGCAAAAGATTACCCAATGCGCCACGCCCTTACAAAGCATTCGGCTATCCTATATTGCCAGCTTTATACATCATCATGGGTATTGCTTTTTGCATACTGTTGGTATGGTTTAAGCCGCAGTTCACCTGGCCTGGTTTGATTATTGTTTTAATCGGAATACCAATTTACTTTATGATTAGTAAGAAGAAAACGGAGCAACGTGAAATGTAATATAGAAATCTCGCAATTGAAGTATGGATATTTATGAACTGGAAAAGAAAATATGGACGGAAGTTAACTTCGATGATATGGGGTGGCACGACTGCCGTATTTATAAAATGAAGTTGGCTAAGGATATTGAATTTGATATTGATTATATTTTGCAGTGGAACAAGCCAGAAATAGATGGATTACCACTTACATTTTGGGTTGCACCAGCAACTTTAGTTTTTAAAGAAGTGAGTAAACTTGAGTTTAATATCACCACAGCTTTTCATGAAGCAATCGAAATTCAAGACATTAAACTTGATAAAAATAATAAAAAATTTCGATGGACAATTGCAACTCAAAGTGGAAGTCTGGAATTTGAAGCAGAAAGCTATACCCAATGGATTAGACAAGAACCTTTTTTTCAATTCGGACAAGTGATACCATATATCGAGCGAAATGGATTTTCATTAGAAAAAACGATTGATCAGGACAATCCAAATCGCTTTAGAAAGGATGTTATTGAAAAGAGAGAAAAGGAATTTGAGTATTATGAAATTTTAAGAAAAAGGTACATTAAAAGAAAAGAACAAGTAGTTCTTGAGGATCAACGAAAAACAGGAAAAATTGATATTAAGACCTATTTGATTAAAAAGAGAGAGTTATCGAAAATGTTGGACTATTATGACACGTGTTTGAAAGGAACACAATTCGAAAAATGTTGAATAGGCTGCTTCACAATCGAAGCAGCCTATTTTTTATCTAATCAACTAAATTATTTCAACCACGCATTTATATTTTCCGCGGTAAGGTTAGGTATTTCCGCCTTGGTGTCTATTTTCTCTCCATCCATAAAATAGATAGATGGCACAGCGCGACCGGCTAATTCCATAAATGCTTTTTCGTCTGCAAAATGATGCGGAATATTTTCTGTTTTGGATTCTTTGAAAAAGTCGGCCAATAGTTCGTCCCTGTTTGTTTTTCTATCTGAGAAAACGAAGTAGAACGGTATGTCCGGATGCTTTTCGTTTATATCATGGATGATAGCGGCAGCACTACGACAATGCGAACAGGTAAGGCTCAGGAAACACACTATATGTTTGCCCGTGCGTAGCTCCTGCACTGGTTGCTGCGGCTGGTTTTTAGCATACAATAAATCCAAAGGCAATTTAGCAGGATAAATTACGAACGGCATCGCTACTAATACCAATGCACTTACAATGGAAAACGCTTGTCCGCCGCGCTTTGTTACTGTTGGTGTCTTTGCGATCAATGCAAAAATAATAGCCAATAGCACTGCATTTTTAACCAGCGACCACATCGGCGACATAGGCATCACTTTGCCCATGCAACCGCAGTCCACATCATTGCCTTGCGCCACCCAAAGACCTGTGAGATAAGCGCTGAATGCAATGAGCATAATAAGGCTTGAATACAATACCCACTTGCCTTTGCCAAAAATATTAAGTACCAATAATAGTCCTAATGCTGCTTCTACACCTATAAAAAAACGTGCGGCAAATGCAGCTACCGACCAGGGAACGCTTATACGACCATAAATGGTGTCGGTAAAGTCTTCGACAGGCATCGTTTTGGCATAGGCCGAAAACAGGAAAACTGCGCCTGCAATAATGGATAAGATGATGAGGAAAATTTTTCCTGCTTTATTCATAACAAATAACGGATAGCTGATAAATAGAAAAGCGGCGCGCAAATATACGAGCCGCTATAACACAATATAGTTAATGAATTACTTTGGAAGATTGAATTGTCCGTTAGTAATAATGATGTTGAATGAGTCGCTGGTAGAGCCTACCGGTTTAAATTCGAAAGCAAAATTACCTGTAAAGCCAGTGCCATCAGCAGTTACATTAATGCTGGTTGATTCGTCCAAAACTTTACCACGGTAAACTTTAGTAAGACCGTCTTTCTTTCTATCGGTATAAGTTGCTGTAATACCCCAGCCGTTTAAAGGATAATTTTTAGGCCCTTCGTAAGGAGAAATAGACAATGAGATAATCTGGCTCACTTCCGGGTCGCGGTCGTAGCTGAATTTTTCGCCCACGAAACTTACCGAGCGTGTACCTTCAAATGTAACGTCAGAAAAAGATTTGAAATCGGCAACGAAGCTTTCGCCATTCATCGAGCAAGTGAAGTCTCCGAGAAAAGGGTTCCTTGTTTTTATTGTATCGTTGGCAGTTGTAGCGTTATAGTCTTTTTGGCAAGAAGATGTAGCAGTCAGCAAGCTCACACCGGCAATCAATAAAGAAAATTGTAGGAATCGTTTCATAATTTGTTTTCAGATTTTTGCTAAATCAAACGGCGCACCGTATAAAAATAAAATTCCCGTAAAGATATATATTTGATAATAACTTTCTCTATTTGCGTCGAAAAAATTTTGAGGCTTTGAATAGTCGCTGCAAGCGATTAAATAGGGCTTCGAAACTGTAAAGTCTCAAATAGCATGTTTCGGTATTTGCGAATTGCAAATTCGCTTTATCTGCAATTCGGAACGGCGCTGCGTTAACACCCCGAACGGCGTCAGCCTCAAGGCGAGACCTCGAAGGTTTTTAAAATCCTTCGAGGTCTTCAACAAGCCTATTCTTGCTTCTTGTCGTCCATACCAACGTATATGTCTTCCATAAAAACATACATTGTAGCAATTTTCTCGTTTCGATATTTGCCTAAATGATTATCGAGATTGCGAAACATGCCTTTTGAAACCGATAGGAAACTTTTGGAATAATACACTACATATAAATAGTCATTATTGCTAAAAATAGAATCTGCAACCTCATCGGAAATATATGGCGTGGTAAAACTTCTGATTTCCTGAAAGCTGACTTTATACGCCGGCTCCATTAACCCATTTGCCTTTAGCGGAAAATTGTCGAATGATTTTGTTCTGTTCCATTTTAGCGGGAAGCTACTTATATAGCAGTTGACAAGGTGCGTTATATTTTCGCGCTCTTTGTTGAACACCATTATTTGCATCGGCTGTTAAGGTCTTTGAACAGTCTTGGATTGCTATTTTTGAGGCTATCGTAGGTCGCTGAAAATTTATCATAGTCCACCCGATATACATCACGCTCATCGACGTATCTTTTATTAAATCCCCTTACTTCCTTATCTGAATAAGTTTTAGACTCTTTTATACCAAGCAGGGTGGTGCAAGATGAGAATAGCACAAAACACGGAATAATTAAAGCTAATATGGTTTTCATAGGATTTAATGACACGAAGTAATAGATAGCTTTCGTCGAAAGTTGGGCTCACAATTTACGTTGGATTTTGAAGAACTTTTTTACACACCGATATGCAATACTAGCACAAAGTGAAAAAGGAATCAAGCTAGCTACAATAAAGAATAGCAGAACTTGGTTATCTCTTGATGAGTCACTTTTCTTGTACCGCAAAGTCCTGAACGGTTCGATAACATCGCTATTCCAGTTATTTATTACATCGTACAAAATAGCAATAGTTGCGAGGAATGCGACTATTAATAAAGTTGTTTGAACAAAGACATTTCTCATCTTCACCTATTTTAGGATACATCGAATGTATCTATCAAATTGAAATTCTAAATTCCAATCCTGTCAATAAATATACTGCAAATAATAAAACAAAAAAATGCCGGCTCTTGCGAACCGGCATTTCCATCAAACCTAAAATACACACAATCTATCACACAACAATCAGGTTCAACTACTATCCTAAATAAGACTTCAACGAGCCGCTGTAGCGTGCCTTTTGCAGTCTTTTAATTGCTCTTTCTTTAATCTGGCGGATACGCTCTTTTGTTAGGTCATATTTCTGACCTATTTCTTCAATAGACGGACCGCTATCACCTTCCAGACCGAAGTAAGCTGAAATGATTTCTGCCTCGCGCACGCTCAAAGATTTTAATATCCTTTGAATCTCTGCCTTCAGCGAATCTTTCATTACATCATCATCGGTATCGTTGCTACCTTCCAGCAAATCACCCATGGCAACGTCTTCAGCTTCATGTACCGGAGCGTCCAATGAAGTGTGGCGGGTATTGCTGCTGAAAATATTTGCGATTTCTGTTTCGCTCATTTCCAGTATGCTTGCCAGCTCTTCGGTTGATGGCTCGCGCTCATGCTCTTGCTCGAATGCGATGTATGCTTTGTTAGCTTTATTGTAAGTGCCGATTTTGTTTTGCGGAAGACGCACTAAACGACCTTGCTCGGCCAATGCCTGCAAAATAGACTGACGAATCCACCAAACGGCATAAGAAATGAATTTAAAACCTTTTGTTTCGTCAAAACGCTGCGCTGCCTTGATAAGACCCAGGTTACCTTCATTAATTAAGTCACTAAGGGAAAGGCCTTGGTGCTGATATTGCTTGGCCACCGAAACCACAAAGCGTAGATTGGCTTTAACCAGTTTCTCCAGTGCGCGTTGATCGCCTACGTGGATTTTCTGAGCTAAAGTTGTTTCTTCCTCAGGTGTAATCATCGATATACGGCTGATTTCCTGAAGATACTTTTCAACCGCTTGTGAGTCACGGTTGGTGATTTGGGTAGCAATTTTTAGCTGCCTCATAAAAAAACTCCTTATTTAAAAATTTAATAGAAATACTACTGTTACGCTATTTAAAGACAAATTAGAACGAAATAAAGTTTGATTTTAGTGCCTTTTAATTTGTTAAACGCGCTGTAATGCTGCATGGGCTATTTACATCAAATTTCATTCCAATTACGTCCAACAAAATATAATATTTATTTAAAAAATCATAGCAAACGAATTGTTAATTGTTGAAACCCTTTACAGTATTCGCTTTGCTTCAAAAAATAAATGACAGGAACTATTATTGTAGGTACAATATGTCGTTGATAAATATCAAAAAGCCATAATGGCAGGGCTTTTCGCGCCGCAAAGGTATTTAGGTAAAGGCAATTTTGTCGTATTATTCTTAAAGAAATAAATTTGTGATACGACGTTTTCATTACCTTTGCCGCGATTTTAGATTAAATATATTTTATAAATTTATAATAACACGGCATGCAAAAAGACCTTTATCAACATCCCGACTATTATCTTCTGGATGAATTGCTTACAGACGAGCACAAGCTTATCCGCGATTCTGTTCGTGCGTATGTAAAAAAAGAGATTTCTCCTGTAATTGAAGATTATGCGCAAAAGGCTGAATTTCCTAAGCACATCATCAAAGGATTGGGCGAGCAAGGTTGTTTTGGTCCGTTCGTTCCGCAGGAATATGGCGGTCCCGGACTTGACTATATTTCTTACGGTATTATGATGCAGGAGCTGGAGCGTGGCGATAGCGGCGTTCGTTCTACCGCATCGGTACAAGGCTCGCTGGTAATGTATCCGATCCTCACGTACGGTAGCGAAGAGCAAAAGAAAAAATACCTGCCTAAATTAGCTACGGGCGAATTGATGGGCTGTTTTGGTCTTACTGAGCCTAATTTTGGCTCTAACCCAGCCGGTATGTTGACCAACTTCACCGACGCAGGCGACCACGTAATTTTGAATGGTTCTAAAATGTGGATCTCCAACGCACCATTTGCAGATATCGCTGTGGTATGGGGCAGAAACCCGGAAGGAAAAATACAAGGCTTGATTGTAGAGCGTGGCATGGAAGGCTTTACTACTCCTGAAACACATGGCAAATGGAGCTTGCGTGCTTCTGCTACGGGCGAGTTGGTATTTGACAATGTAAAAGTTCCAAAAGAAAATATCTTGCCAGGGGTAACCGGTCTTAAAGGACCTTTAGGTTGCTTGAGCAGCGCGCGTTTTGGTATTGCATGGGGTGCATTAGGTTGCGCTATGGATTGCTACGATACTGCATTGCGCTATTCTCAGCAACGTATCCAGTTCGACAAACCAATTGGTCAATTCCAACTGACGCAAAAGAAACTGGCGGAAATGATTACTGAAATTACCAAAGGTCAGTTGCTGGTATGGCGCCTGGGTGTGTTGCGTAATGAAGGTCGCGCTACACCGGAGCAAATATCGATGGCTAAGCGTAATAGCTGCGAAACGGCGATTACCATCGCACGCGAAGCGCGCCAGATATTAGGCGGAATGGGCATCACGGGCGAATACAGCATTATGCGACACATGATGAACCTGGAATCTGTTATTACTTACGAAGGAACGCACGATATCCACCTGTTGATTACCGGACAAGACGTTACCGGCCTCAACGCTTTCAAATAGTCAAAATCAAAATAGAAATAATAGCCACCTGCAATCGTTGCAGGTGGCTTATTTTTTGCCGCAAATTATGGCCAATTAAAAATATTTCGCAGTATAATATTTGATACTAACTTTGCCCCCTTATTTCAAATTTATACAGGTGGGTTCTCACGCTAAAAAGGCATCCTTTGCCGGAATTATTATCGCCCTCGGAATCGTGTTTGGCGACATTGGTACTTCTCCGCTCTATACCATGAGCGCTATTATCAGAGGTAAGGAAGTATCTGAAATGCTGGTAATAGGCGGCGTTTCCTGTATTATCTGGACACTTACCCTGCAAACCACTATCAAGTACGTAATGCTTACGCTGCGTGCAGATAACAAAGGCGAGGGCGGCATCTTCTCGCTCTTTGCACTTGTGCGGCGACATGCCAAGTGGATTGTTTTCTTTGCGATGGTAGGCGGTGCAGCTCTACTGGCCGATGGATTGATTACGCCACCCGTAACGGTTACATCTGCTATCGAGGGTCTTGACTTAGGTCACAAGACAACTATGACGGTCGTAATAGTCATCATAGGTCTTATATTTTTCATGCAGCAATTCGGTACCAGTTCTATCGGTAAGCTATTTGGCCCGGTGATGGTCATTTGGTTTTTGATGATGGCTACTTTTGGCGTGATGCACATGCAGGATAACCTGCACATTTTCCGTGCATTTAATCCTTATTACGCCATTGAACTTTTAGTAAAATACCCACATGGTTTCTGGCTGCTCGGTGCGGTATTCCTTTGTACCACGGGAGCCGAAGCTTTGTATTCCGATTTAGGACATTGTGGCCGTGCTAATATCCGTGCTTCCTGGATTTTCGTAAAAATATGCCTGATACTGAACTATATTGGTCAAGGCGCCTATTTATTGAAAACCTATCAGGGCACGAAAGTACCCGATGGCGTAAATGTATTTTTTGCACTTGCACCCGAAGGACCGGTGCGTATAGCCTCTATCATTATAGCCACACTCGCCGCCGTTATTGCATCGCAGGCATTGATATCAGGCTCGTTCTCCTTGATAAATGAAGCGATTAAACTGAACCTCTGGCCTAAGATGAAAATCAATTTTCCATCGACAGAGCGCGGTCAGTTATTTATACCAAGCATCAATATTTTACTAGCAATCGGCTGTATGTTGGTGGTATATTTCTTCGACGCATCGTCGGCAGCCATGGAGGGCGCGTATGGATTGTCCATTACCGTTACCATGATTATGACCACGCTGTTACTGGGCTTTTACCTATTTACAAAACGGGTAGCCAAAATATGGGTAGCGCTGTACATGATTGTTTACCTCACGCTGGAGTGCTCTTTCCTGATAGCCAATCTCGAGAAATTTCCGGCACCGCATAACGGCTATGTCACGGTATTTATGGCAGGTGGCATATTCAGTATCATGTTGATTTGGTTCAAAGCCCGTAAAATCAAAAACCGCTATGTAGAGTTTGTGCGATTGGAAGATTATGTGCCTATTATTCAGGAGTTGAGTAATGACCGCTCCATTCCTAAATATGCAACACATGTCGTGTATATGACGAGTGCCAACAATCCAAAGGAAATAGAGCACAAAATCATCTTCTCGGTATTGTACAAAAAGCCCAAGCGCGCGGATATTTATTGGTTTGTACATGTGGATGTTGTGGATGATCCTTATACCATGGAGTATGTGGTGCATACTATTATTCCCAATGAAATAATACGCATTGAATTCAGGCTTGGGTTAGGGTGGAGCAGCGCGTACAATCTATGTTTAAGAAAGTAGTGGAAGAAATGGTAGCTAATAAAGAAGTGAATGTTACCAGTCGTTACGAGTCGTTGAGTAGAAATAACGTGCGTGGCGATTTTCGTTTTATTGTTTTAGAAAAATTCCTGTCGAGAGATAACCAATTACCTTTTTACGAAAAGCTGGTAATGCGTGGCTATTTTATATTGAAAAAATTAGGTTTGTCGGAGGAGCGAGGCTTTGGGCTTGACCAGAGCGATGTTACGGTAGAGAAATTTCCGCTGTTGATATCCAATGTTTCCGACATCAAACTAAGACGTGTAGAAGACGGTAATTTCTAAAGTCAATCAGTACAGCAAAAAGCAAATGGCAATTTTTTATCAGATAGACAATCTGCCCCAATTTAAAAATCCCGTGCTTACCATTGGCTCGTTTGATGGTGTGCATCGAGGACACAAGGTTATATTGTCGGAGGTTGTAAAGGCCGCACAGGCGGTAGATGGCGAGAGTATTCTTATAACATTTGAGCCGCATCCCCGCAAAATAATTCATCCCAATCAGCCATTGGGCTTGCTCACAGCACCCGAGCAAAAGTTTGACCTGATAGTAGCAGAGGGCATTGATCATATTGTAGTCGTGCCTTTTACCCGCGATTTTTCCATGCTATCTGCACAGCAGTACGTGCAGGATTTTTTATTAAAGAATTTTAATCCATCTGCAATCATAATAGGCTACGACCATCATTTTGGTCACAGTCGTGAGGGCAATATAGCCTTGTTGCGCTCGCTGGTACCAAGCGATGTGCTGGTGCATGAGATACCTGCACAATTGATTGATGATGCTGCCGTAAGCTCTACCAAAGTGCGCAACGCCTTGCTGAAAGGCAATGTAGCAGAGGCCGGCGAGATGCTGGAGCGTTCGTTTTCATTTACCGGACTGGTGGTGCATGGCAACAAATTAGGTCGTACCATTGGCTATCCTACTGCAAATCTTGCGCCTGTTTATAGCGACATACTCATACCGGGAATAGGCATCTACGCAGTAGTAGTTAAAATAGGCAACAAGAGCTATAAAGGCATGATGAGCATAGGTTACAGGCCAACAGTAACGGAAGACAAGAAGATAACGATTGAGGTAAATATTTTTGATTTTTCTGATGATATTTATGGACAACATGTAGATGTCTATTTTATAAAATATCTGCGGGAAGAATTAAAATTTGAATCGCTTGCCGCACTTACCGCGCAAATAGCCGCCGACGAAGTGCAGGCAAGAAAAATATTGATGTAACGCTATTGAAGTATTTATCGGAATGAACAAAAACTTACAAAAGACCCTCGAGTCTATACCTTACTACATACATCATTATGGTTTTTTCGAAGCGATGAAACTGACGGTCCGTTTCGTGTCTGGCGCTACTATTATAGCTTTGAAAGGAATAAAAAATGGCGTGCATATACGAAAAGGCAGTTCTGATATACCTACGTTTCATTCCATATTTGCCTTTAGGGAGTATGATTTGAAGATGATTGCTACGCCACCAAAGGTCATTATAGACGGCGGTGCCAATATAGGCCTGTTCTCTGTATTTATGAAAAACAGGTATCCCGAAGCACGCATTATTGCAGTGGAACCCGATGGCGATAACTATGCAATGGCAGTTAAAAACCTGCAAGGCTATAACGACGTTACCGTAATAAAATCGGGCTTGTGGAACAAGAGTGCGCTACTCAAAGTGCATGACAAATTTAACCAAGGTAAATGGGCGATGGTTGTGGAAGAAACTACCGACCAAAATGACGCTACCGCCGTGCCTGCAATTTCCATCAACGACATTATGCAACAATACAATTTAGACAAAATTGACTTGTTGAAGCTGGATATTGAAACCGCTGAGAAATACCTTTTTGATGAGGGAAGTGAGCAATGGCTGCCTAAAGTAAAGACACTTGTTATTGAGTTGCACGATTGGATAGAACCCGGTTGCAGCCAGCCTCTGTTCAATAAAATAAACAAGATGTTCCCTCGCTTTTCTTATTATATTAAAGGAGAGAACACCGTGTTTGTAAATGAGGAGTTGAGTTAAATCTGCTACCTATTTCAATAACTTTGATGGACCATTCAACCAATCTATTTTGCTAAGATTGAGGCTGAAAGAAATGGTCTTTGCAAAGCTGCCTTTACCTAAAATACCATCCACATATTCTTTATAATCTTTGCTCATTACCACGGGTAAATTAATCGTCAAATAGTCGGAAACATAAACCTCTAAACCTGCTACGTACAGCAATGCAGATTCAGATGGATTCTGCTTTTTAGCGCCTGAAAAAGTGCCTATATCTGCAAATAACCTTACAGGCAAATTCCAGAATGGCAAGTCAGACTTTAAGTTGAGCGCAAATAGCCAGTCATTGCTCAGGCCTATTTGATTGGCGTATTGCAGTGTGTTTATTTTAAAACCGCCCTCTTTCATGCTTATTTGCTGCGATGTAAATCCGGTCTGCTCGTTTCTGCCCAAATAAGTTTCGTCGTACAAATAGTCATTGGCGCCGGTATAAGTCGTGGCCAACCTATATCTGTAAGATTCAAAATCGTTATTGGTAAAGCTGAAGAACTTGCCCGCAAAGCCGCGTATATAAAGGCCTTTGTCTTTAATGAAATAGTCTATTTTCAGGTTTGCTTCAAGACTTATTTTTGCAAATTGCTTGCCTACTTGACTTTCAAACGTGTAGGAGAAAGGATTGAACGTTCTTTCGTTGGTGTGATTATAGCGCACGCGGCCATAATAATTATCATTGCTGCCCGCAATCGACGGCCTGTAAAGGCTATCGGCACCGTCCATTTGAAAGGCCATTCTATCTTCCCTTATCCAATAACCTTTGACAGAGAGCGAACGATTGACGCTACTGCGCGGATAAGGCTTGCGGAAATTGAAGATAACCTCAGGCGCTATTTTAATAAAGCGGGCACGCACAGCATCGGCTACATTCAAATCGCTTTTTCTATAACTGAACGTTTTACCCTCGAGATTGAATTGCATATTGTGCAATGCACCACCATCCATAAATGCAGTATAGCCAACAATACCTGTACCCACGAATTGCTTGCTACCAAAGGCATACAGTGGTGCAAGTATATATTGGAATTTGTTTTGCGGCAGCGAAACATTGTGCAATAACAGTCCCGCCATAAAACCATCGTAATAATTATAGCCTATCGCGGGTGCCAACCATGCTTTTGACTTTTCGCTCATATTCAATCCCGCAAATGCGCCAAGCTTAGGATGAAACGTACTGCCATTTTTATAAAGATTGTTGTCTGATTTATAGTCAGGAATAGACTCAGCAATATAGGCCGAATGCCATTTTGTATTTCCTGAATCGGCTACTGTAAATGTTGTTTTTCCAACAAATGGCTGTGACCAGCCACTTTTTGCAATTGTGTTGCCAGCTACACTTTCGCCCTCAAGTATCACTTTTACAGGTGCAAGAAAACCGGTCTTATTTTTAACCGTAATTTCAGTCAGACCGTCTTTCTTTTTAACCGATTTTATTTTATAGTCCACCGGCTTTGAACTGTGCAGCGCTGCAAAAAACCAATCCAGATTTTTATCGGTACTGGCTCTGAATATTTGTTCAAAATCCTCCGGATAAGGATGTTTGAATTTCCATTCATTAAAGTACTGTTGCATGGCTTTTTGAAAAGATTCCTTGCCCATGTAATCTTCCAGCCATTCCAAAAAGTAGGATGCTTTTCCATACACATCAGCTCCATAATTAGCAGCAGGATAAATGTAAGCGGGTGTATCAGCAGGTAGTAAGTTGCGCGAAGCCGCCATAGCAGCGTATCCTAAGTAATCCAAATCCTTTGAGGTTCCCAGAAATTCAGACAATCTCTTGTCTGACGGTTGTACCTTATGCTCATACAGGCTATTAATTCCCTCATCCATCCAGGCGTGCTCACGCTCGTTGGTGCCTAATATTCCATAAAACCAGTTATGGCCTACCTCATGTGCTACTACTACATTTACTTCTTTCTCATCGTCCATTTTTTGGATAACGGTTACGGTCGGGTATTCCATACCACCACCGGCTATCAGGTCGCCCTCTACTGCTTTTACAGTTCTGTATGGGTAAGTGCCTACAAGGCTGCTATACTTTATTACGGTTTCTTTGATTTTAGCAGCGCTGTTTTTCCAGCCTTGTTGGTCAACAGGTAAAAAGCAAGAATAGGCCGTTATCTCAGGATTGTCGCCAATGCTGAATTTCTCTTGCCTTAACACCCAACGCTTATCTGCAAACCATGCAAAATCATGGACATTGTCCTCATGAAAATGAATGGTTTTTGTTGCGGTTGAAGAAATAGGTGTTTGCTTTTTATACAGCGTGTCAGGCGGTAACGATAAGGCTGAAAGGCTATCCAGCCAGGCGTTTTCAGCAGCGTCCATAATATTACCAGTGCCCATCACAATGTAATTTTGAGGTAATGTAATAGCCACATCATAGCTGCCAAACTCACTATAAAATTCGCCCTGATTCAAGTAAGGAAGCGGATGCCAGCCTTTGCGGTCATACACTGCTGGCTTAGGAAACCACTGCGATATTTGATAGGCATTTCCGTTATGTCCCAGTCTTGAAAATGTCAAAGGTATTTTTACCCGGAAAGGGCTGATAATAGTGGTTTTGGCCCCAGGCAAGAGTGGGGTAGGCAATACCAGTTTGATAATGTCTTCGTGCTGTGTAACTACTATTCCGCATTTGTTATCATCGGCTACAAAGTACAGGCTATCGATATAACCTCTGTCTTTATCTTTTGCAAAATAGTGGTCGGTAAGCCCATCTTCTACAGCTTGCTGTTCAAAAGCCGTACGGTCCGTTTTATAAGCATTCGGCCAGAGATGAAAATAGATAAACGACAGCGTATCAGGCGAATTATTGAAATAGTCCATTTCGATACGACCATTTATCAAATGCTGTTCATCATCCAGCACCACATCCATGCGGGTATCCACACGTTGCTGCCAATAGCTATTTTGAGCAGAGGCAACATTGCCGCCCATCAGGCATGCTATAAAAAGGGAGGTATATTTTATTTTCACGTATGAAATTTAGCTGGGTTTAGGATTTGCAACTTATCAGCAGCAAAGAAAATCTATGTCGTTACAAACGACGTTTAAACGCTTATGCTTGTCTATTTATTGTAATATTCATGTTCGTACACTTCGTCTTTTAGCAGATTGCTTCCATCTGCAGCCCTTGTTGCCAGTACATCGCAGCGGTTGTTCATCACATTACTCGCATGGCCTTTTACCCAGTGCATTTTTATATGGTGCTTCCTGGCAACTTTTAAATAGCGCTGCCACAAGTCTGGATTTTTCTTGCCGGCAAAGCCTTTCTTCTCCCAGCCAAGCACCCAGCCTTTCGATATAGAATTTACTACATATTCCGAGTCGCTGAAGATGTCTATTTCCAACCCCTCACGTGTGAGCATATTCAATGCTTCTATCACAGCCAGCAGTTCCATCCGGTTATTGGTGGTAAGCCTGTAACCTGCCGAAAGTTCTTTTTCTGTACTGCCCCATTTGAGTATGGCTCCGAAGCCACCAGGGCCGGGATTGCCGCGCGATGCGCCGTCTGTGTATATTACTAAGCTCAATTTTTGTCTGATTATCTGTTGTTAATTCGAGTCTGATTATTTCCGCTCTTACTCAATATCTGCCTATCTTTGCGGCCAAAATTACAATCTTGAACCGCAAAATAAAAGTTTCTGCAGTAAGTTATCTTAATACCAAACCTCTTTTATACGGAATCGAGCGTCATCCTGTGATGGAGCAAATAGAATTGGATATAGCTTATCCTGCAATCATTGCCGGTCGCTTACAAGAAAAGAGTATCGATATAGGTCTGGTACCGGTTGCGGCTATCCCTACTATTCCTGATGCGCACATTATATCCGATTATGGTATCGCTGCCGATGGCAAGGTAGCTTCAGTTTGTATTTTTAGCAAGGTACCGATGGAAGACATTAAAAAGGTCTATCTCGATTATCAGTCGCGCACTTCGGTTCGCCTTGCTAAGTTGTTGTTAGAGCAATACTGGAAAAAAGATGTTGAATTTCTTGCTGCCCCCGAAGACTATATTGACCGTATTAATGGCGATATAGCAGGCGTAATCATAGGCGACCGCGCGTTACGCCATTTGCCTGACTATCCTTATGTGTACGATTTATCCGAACATTGGAAATCCTTTACAGGATTGCCTTTCGTGTTCGCAGCATGGGTTTCGGTAACTGAGCTGAGCGATGATTTTATTCGCCAGTTTAATGAAGCAAATGAGCAAGGTTTACAGCATATTGACGAAGTAATTGCTGCAAATGAATATCCGTATTATAGCCTGGACACTTATTATAATGAGAATATATTGTACCGGCTAGATGAAGAAAAGCGAAAAGGCCTGCAAAGGTTTTTAACCGAAATAGCGTAAACCTTATCTTTGAAAAATAAACAAGTTATTTTAATGAATCTTAAAATAAAAGAAATTCTCGAAGCCTCTGTATCCGTAAAGCAGCAAGTGCTGCAGAGCGAGCAGTTGCTTGCGGTTATTGACCAGGTAACCAACACAATTACCGCTGCTTTTAATAACGGCAACAAAGTTCTTTTTTGCGGAAATGGCGGGAGCGCTGCAGATGCACAACACCTTGCTGCTGAGTTTTCAGGTCGCTTCTACAAAGACAGAAACCCTTTGCCATCCGAGGCTCTGCATTGCAACACATCTTATTTAACCGCAGTTGCAAATGACTATGGTTACGAATATGTATATAGCCGCTTGCTTAAAGGCATGGGGAAAAAAGGCGATGTAATCGTTGGATTGAGTACATCGGGCAATTCTAAAAATATTATCGAAGCCTATAAAGTAGCAAAGGGATTGGGTATTACCATCATATCATTTACGGGTGCAACTGGTGGTCAAATGAAAGAATATTCAGACCTATTGGTTAACGTGCCGAGCAATGATACGCCGCGCATTCAGGAGTGTCACATCACAATCGGACACATCGTTTGCCAGTTGGTAGAAGAGGCTTTATTTACAGAATAGATATAACAGGCTTGAATTATGGAATGTATTGTATTGGCAGGCGGGCTGGGCACACGGCTAAGTGGTGTGGTAAGTGATGTACCTAAATGTATGGCACCTGTTGCGGGCGAGCCTTTTCTGGCGCATATCTTTCGCTGGCTCGAAAGCCAGATGTGCGACCATGTTATTCTTTCTCTCGGTTACAAACATGAGGTCATAATTGATTGGTTGCGTACGAAAGCTTTTATGTTCAAAGTTAGCTGGGTAATAGAGCAAGAGCCTTTGGGAACGGGCGGGGGAATAAAAAGGGCTTTAGTCAAATCGAAAGAATCGCAGGTATTTATCCTCAATGGCGACACGATGTTTTCGGTAAAGCTGTGGGAGATGGCAACACATATAGGCACAGAAGATAAAGCCTTGCTGGCGCTTAAACCAATGAAAAATTTTGAACGTTATGGTTCGGTTACATTGGCGAATGACAATACCATTGCATCTTTCAACGAAAAGCAATTTCAAAGCGAAGGTCTTATAAATGGTGGTGTCTATTTATTGAATAAGAAAGCTGAAAATTTCAGTTCTTATACTGACAAATTTTCTTTTGAGAAGGACTTTTTTGAAAAGGAGGTAAATAGCGGAATGCTGAAAGGATACGTGAATGATGCCTATTTTATTGATATAGGCATTCCCGAAGATTATTACAAAGCGCAGGGAGATTTTGCAAAATAGAATTAAAGAAGACACATGGCTACAGCATTATTTCTGGATAGAGACGGCGTGATAAACGTTGAAAACGAGGGAAGCTATATTTTTACAAAAGACGAATTTGAGTTTTACAAAGGAGCCAAGCAGGCTTTGGCAAATGCAAGTCTCCTGTTTGATTATACATTTGTCGTAACCAATCAGCGTGGCGTTGGTCGCGGCTATATGACGGAGGCTGATTTGCACGAAATACACGCACATCTTACAACGGAGATTCAAGATGCAGGCGGACGTTTACATCAGGTCTATTTTGCCTCGGCAATGGATAGCAACCATCCGATGCGCAAACCCAATACCGGCATGGCTTTAAAGGCCCTGGAAGATTTTCCCGAAATAGATTTTTCAAAGTCATTGATGATTGGCAATAATTTGAGTGATATGCAGTTTGGTAAATCGATGGGAATGCGCACTGTATTTCTGTACACAACGCAACCTAAGCTTGCGTTGCCGCATCCATTGGCAGATGAGCAGTATGCGTCTTTGGAAAACTGGTACAAGGCTTTCTCAGCCGTTTAAAATATCCATCAAACATAACTATATTATTGAATAGCAAATGACAAAAGAGCCTATCTTTGTCAACGCACTTTAAAAGATAAATATGAGCAAAATATTAGTAACCGGCGGATGCGGATATATAGGAGGTCATACCATTGTAGACCTTGTGAATAATGGCTTTGACGTAATTTCTATTGATAATCTTTCTCGTGGTTATGAGCAAATGATTAACGGCGTCAATATGATTTTGGGCAAGCAGGTAAAGAACTATTCTGTAGACCTTTGCAGCCTTGAAGATACACGCGCCGTATTCGAAGAGAATCCGGATATAGCCGGTATTATTCACTTTGCAGCCTATAAATCTGTTCCTGAATCGGTAGAAAAGCCGCTGGAATATTTTCGCAATAATATTACATCATTGATGAATATACTGGATTGCAGCCGCGAATACGGTATTAAGCATTTCGTATTTTCATCCTCTTGCTCCGTTTACGGAAACGCAACGCAGTTGCCGGTTACAGAGCTAACACCTCTAAGCGAACCGGAATCTCCGTACGCACGTACCAAAGTTATGGGCGAGCAAATCTGTGCTGATTTCTGCCGTGCCTATCCTGACTTTAATGCTATTCTTTTGCGCTATTTCAATCCGGTTGGTGCACATCCTACCGCATTAATAGGCGAGCTCAACGAAAAGCCGGAAAACCTGGTGCCTGTTGTAACGCAAACTGCAATTGGCAAGCGTGAATCTATGACTGTTTTTGGCAGTGACTACGATACTAAAGATGGTTCTTGTGTCCGTGACTATATTCACGTGATGGACATCGCACATGCACATACATTGGCTATTCAAAAATCAATGGACAATGCGTTGAAATCGTCTTGCGAGATTTTCAATCTTGGTACTGGCGAAGGCGTGAGCGTATTGGAATTGATCAATGCTTTTGAAAAAGTATCAGGCGTAAAACTGAATTACAAAATAGGCGATAGAAGACCAGGTGATGTAATAGCTGTGTATGCGGACAATAGCAATACGCGCAACCAGTTAGGTTGGAATCCCGAATATGACATAAATGCTATGATGGAAACCGCCTGGAAGTGGGAGCAAAAGCTTGCTGACACAAAAAAAGCTACTACACTGAATTAATTTATAGCGCCTCAGCGCAAAAGATAAAATAGTCCAAAAGTCAGATAGCTATCCGCTTCTGGCTTTTGCCTTTTAAGAAAATTGCGATTGCACAAAACAACATTTCAGTATGTCATTTTTTAAAGATAAAGTTGTGGCGATAACCGGTGCTTCGTCGGGAATAGGCAAGGCATTGGCGCTGGACGTACTGTCGCAAGGCGGAAAGGTAGCGGTGTGCGCTCGCAGCATAGACAAGCTGCAAGCTATATTTGGCGAGGTTGGCGACAACTTATTGATGGTTCAGGCAGATGTGTCTATAGAAGATGATTGTGCTCGTTTTGTAAATGAAACGACAGGAAAATTTGGAAGATTAGATGTGCTGATAAACAACGCAGGCATTAGTATGCGTGCGCTATTTGCAGAGCTGGATTTGAAAGTGTTGAAAGAGCTGATGGACATCAATTTTTGGGGAACGGTTTATACCACCAAGTATGCATTGCCTCATATTCTTCAGGCAAAAGGCACGGTTGTAGGCGTTTCATCGATTGCAGGCTTTCGCGGATTACCGGCGCGGACCGGCTATTCTGCATCTAAATTTGCGATGCAAGGCTTTTTAGAATCATTGCGCACTGAGCTACTTTATAGCGGAGCGAATGTAATGATAGCCTGTCCGGGATTTATAGCCAGCAATATCCGCAACGTTGCTCGCTCGGCCGATGGTAGCGTTCAAAAAGAAACACCATTGGATGAAAACAAACTGATGAGCCCTGAAACCTGTGCCCACCTTATATTGCAGGGTGTTGCAAAAAGAAAGCGCTCTGTAATTATGACCACGCAGGGAAAGGCAACAGTATTGCTCAACAAGCTATTCCCTAAGATGATGGACAAAATGGTGTTCAACCATTTTGCAAAAGAGCCCAATAGTCCTTTGAAGAAATAATTTAAACTAAGCAGACATAAAACGCAGAAATGAAAATTTCTTTTTCAAAATACCAAGGCGCCGGAAATGATTTTGTCATCATCGATAATCATGACAAGCAGATTAGCTTAACTACAGAGCAAATAAATTTTCTGTGCAACCGCCATTTCGGTATTGGTGCAGATGGCTTAATGCTACTGCAACACAGCGATAATGCAGACTTTGAAATGGTGTATTACAATGCCGATGGAAACGAAAGTACCATGTGTGGAAACGGCGGGCGATGTATTGCAGCATTTGCCAAAGAAATAGGCGTGGTACAGGACGAGATGCATTTTGTCGCGATCGATGGAATGCACCAAGCTACTATTTTGCCCGATGGAAATGTTGCGCTGCACATGCAGGACGTTGAAGTAATTAGCTTTTATGAAGATGGGTCGGTAATCATGAATACAGGTTCGCCGCATTATATCCGTTGGGTAAAAAATGTAAACCAATTGGATGTATTCAAAGAGGGTAGGGCTATTCGCAACGAGCAACGATTTATGCCAAAGGGTATCAATGTAAACTTCGCTCAAAAGCAAAACAGCTTCATTCATATTCGCACTTATGAGCGTGGTGTGGAAGATGAAACGCTGGCTTGCGGTACGGGCGTAACTTCGGTGGCTATTGCTTCTGTTGCCCGCGAATTAGGCAAGTTTGAAATACCAGTAAAAGCCGTTGGTGGAGACCTTTCCGTGAGTTTTACTAAAGACACGGCAATTTCTGCAAAAGACATAGTGCTTACAGGCCCGGCTCGTGCGGTGTTTTCAGGAAGTATCGATATTTAAATAAAACAATTAAATACAAAACAAATGAATTACTGGCTGGTAAAATCAGAGCCTTTTAAATATAGTTGGGAGCAGTTTGTAAAAGACGGCAAAACTTTTTGGGATGGCGTGCGCAATTATCAGGCGCGCAACAACCTAAAGCAAATGGCAAAAGGCGACAAAGTTTTGTTCTATCATAGCAACGAAGGCCTTGCCGTAGTTGGTATTGCCGAAGTTTTAAAAACAGCCTATCCCGACCCGACAATAGATGACGAAAGATGGGTAGCTGTAGATTTGAAACCGCATAAGCCATTAAAAACCCATGTTACATTAGCAGAGATGAAGCAACAGGCAGGTCTGGAAAATCTTTCCCTCATCAGGCAAGGACGCTTGTCAGTATGTGGTGTAACCAAAGAGGAGTACGAGCTCATCGTAAAATTAGGTGGCGTAAAGCCGTAGCATTATGCACTGATTAGCTAACGGCTTGCTAACGCCCGCTAATTGAGCATTTAATGTGATATTATTGCAGCACTTAATTAATAACTGACTACCCATGCATTTATACAGTTACATAAGAAAATTAGGTATTGCAACCATAGCCGGCGTTTGCTTGTCAACCGGAGCAACAGCTCAGGGATTCAAAGACGGCAAGCTATTTTTGAATGAAGATGGCAGCAACTATTTCAAATTTACGTTGATGTCTCAGGCCTGGCTACGCTACACCGAACTCAATCCCGGCAGCACAATAGGCGGCTACGAAAAGAGTAGCTATGGCGATGTAGGCATACGTCGCGGGCGTATGCAAGCCTTTGGGCAAATAGCCGACCGTGTATTCCTTTACACCCAGTTTGGTATCAATAATTTTAGTTATTCCTCCGACAGAAAAACAGGCTTTTTTATCCACGACATGACCGGGGAATACGAAGCCGTAAAAGGCTATTTGTCACTTGGGATGGGACTGTCTGCATGGAATGGACTGAGTAGATTTTCCGCACCCTCAGCAGGCACAATTATGGGCTTGGATGCACCTTTGTTTGAGCAAAATACGAACGATGTAACCGACCAGTTTTTAAGGAAATTAGGCATTTACGCAAAAGGTAAAATAGGCAAATTTGATTATCGGTTGGTGATGAGCAGCCCCATGTCGGTGCTGAAATCGACGGGCTATGTGCCGGAGATAAGCCGCCATTCAAACTTCTCGCCCAAGCCCGCCAGTATGCAGTGGCATGGCTATTTCAAGTATGATTTTTTTGATGCGGAGGCAAATGTAACACCGTATGCAACGGGAACATATTTAGGCAAGAAAAAGGTATTCAATGTTGGTGCAGGTTTTCAGGTTCAACCGGATGCTATGTGGCATCAAAATGCTGCGGGTGATACCGCTTATACCGCAATGAAAAATTTTGCAATAGATGCTTATTATGATGCACCTATCAACAAGGCAAAAGGTACTGCTATTAGCGCTTACATAGCCTATATCAATTTTGATTTTGGTCCTGGCTATTTGCGTAACCAAGCCACGATGAACCCTGCAAATGGCACCAATAACAAAACGCTCATAAATGGCAGTGGCAATGGTTATCCATCATTCGGAACAGGCAATTTATTATATGCACAAGTGGGCTATAAATTTGCCGATGATTTGGTAGCTAATACAACATTCATGCCTTACGCAAGTGTGCAATACGCGCAGTATGATAGATTGGAAGATGCAATGGTGTATTGGGATGCGGGTGTAAACTGGCTGTTGAAAGGTCATACATCAAAGCTTACCTTTGCCTACCAAAACCGACCGCTATTTTATAATGTTGCGGGCACTGACAAAGCGGTGCACGATGGGAATAAAGGCGGATTTGTGATGCAGTCCCAAGTGTTTTTAAACTGATTTAATTGAATTGATTTTTTGATGGATAATTCCTTTATAGATATTCTTGCTGATCCTGTGGATGGCACACCATTAACTTATGATGCTTCAACAAGTGTGCTTACCAGCACCTCGGGAAATAGCTATAACGTACTCAATAAAAAAGTGCCGTTGTTGCGTGTGCAGCAACAAGCGGAGGCGTTTAATTATCATGAGCATTACGAAAATGATGCAAAGGAATTTGACTATTTTGCTGACTGGCATCCTGTGCATCGCGAGGAAAACAGGCGATTGCATCAACACATTTTAGCAAACATACCTGCGACTGCAAAGACTGTACTGGATGTAGGTTGCGGCGGCGCCTGGCTTGCAAAAGAGCTGATACCGCAGGGCAAAAATGTAGTGTCGATGGATATATCTACAACCAATCCTTTGCGTGCTGTTCAATTGGTGCCATCGCCCAATCATCATGGATTGGTTGCAGACGTTTTTAGTTTGCCTATCAGGAAAGATTCGGTAGATTGTATTGTGGCAGCGGAAATTATAGAGCATGTAAAAGACCCTGCACTATTTATAGCATGTCTATTCAATGCATTGAAACCCGGTGGAACACTTATCGTAACTACGCCTTACAATGAGACGCTTCAATACTCACTGTGCATTCATTGCAACCAACGCACACCGCATCATGCGCACATACATTCGTTTACCGAAGAGAAGATTAAAATTATGACACCTGCATCAGCCAAATCCGCTACTACAAAGGTTTTCAACAGTAAGCTATTGGTGAATCTTAAACTACATTTAGCCGCCAGAAAGCTGCCATTTAAAGCATGGATTGCATTAGATCGTATGGCATCTGCAATGACGGGCAAAAAGGCATTAAGGTTAATGCTGGTAGTTACCAAATAGCCTCAAGGCTATATAAAACAAAAGGAGCAGAACGGTTAAGCGCTGCCCCAATTATTTTTTCTCCTTCTCTCTCAAAGAGAATGTAAAATTAAATTATCATTTACTATCTCACAATAGGTACTACAACAATATGCAGGTGGTATTTTTGAAAATAAGACAATGTTCAACCTAACATTTCGTTTGATTACTACGTCTTACTACTAAACGCATAACCACGATATGAAAACCAATGAATTAACCACTACGCTTAAGCGCTCGTTCGAGTCGCTTAAGAAGTTATTTGACGACTATCTCGATGATATTGAAGTGGTATTGAATCAACCGGAAAGTTATTACCTCAACTATATTAACGACGAAGAAATAGTCGATACAGATCCTATATTTTGCGGTGCGGTGCAAATCCGAAGAGATTCGGTTTACCTTTACTTAGGTGCCTTAACCCGTCATCCCGAATTGCTGAGTAAGCTACCGCGATCGCTTTATCAATATATGAACCCCGGCGGAAATTTCTCTTTTAAGAAAACAACGCCGCTTATTATAGATGATGTAAGGCAGGTAATGCGCATGTGTGAAAAGGCTGAAAAAAGTACATTCGAAATGCTTGTATCGTAAGCCCAATAGGGCTTGCAGCGATATTTTTTTCGCACAATTGTTCTATGTTTCAATAATGTTTTGTATTATCGTGCTTTATTAAACAAAAAACACAAAAATATCATGAACAAAGCTGAATTAATTGAACAACTAACAAAAGATACCGGTGTTACTAAAGTTCAGGCAAATGAAGTTTTAAATTCATTTACCAATGCTGTAATCACTTCTTTGAAAAAAGGTGAAAATGTAACATTGGTTGGTTTCGGTACTTTCTCTGTATCTCAACGCGCTGCCCGTAACGGACGCAACCCGCAAACAGGAGAGACCATCAAAATCAAAGCAAGAAAACTACCTAAATTCAAAGCTGGTAAAGACTTCGCAACTAAAATCGCAGCAAGCAAAGGAGCAAAAAAATAATTGCTTTAAATATAATAGCAAAGGGCTATCATTCATAAGAATGATAGCCCTTTGCTATTGTCGTCTTTATCAGCCAGAGAAATATAAACGTTCGTATAAAAAAGAGCTGACAGAATCAACCACATTACCCGAAAGAAAATGTAATCTTCATTCTGTATGAAATATTAAAGGCGGCAATAATTGCCGCCTTTAAATTTTTGTATTATTGGAGAAAATACTACCAGATATTCAATCCAAATTTATCAGCATTTTCTGTTGCATCTTCATAGCCAGCATCTGTATGACGCAGTACGCCCATTGCAGGATCGTTGTGCAGCACGCGCTTCAGGCGCTCTTCGGCATCTTGCGAACCGTCGGCAACTATTACCATACCTGCGTGCAGCGAATAGCCCATGCCCACGCCACCACCATGATGGAAGCTTACCCAGCTTGCACCACCTGCAGTGTTGATTAAGGCATTCAAAATAGGCCAGTCTGCAACCGCATCACTACCATCTTTCATCGCTTCTGTTTCTCTGTTTGGTGAGGCTACAGAACCGCAGTCCAGGTGGTCGCGGCCTATTACAATCGGCGCTTTCACTTTTCCGGTACGCACCAGTTCATTAAATAGCAATCCTGCTTTTTCGCGCTCGCCCATGCCCAGCCAGCATATTCTTGAAGGTAAGCCCTGGAAAGCTATTTTTTCTTTAGCTAGCTTCAGCCAACGTTGCAAGCCTTTATTTTCAGGAAACAATTCAGCTAATGCTTTATCGGTGGTATAAATGTCTTCTGGGTCGCCGCTAAGTGCTACCCAACGGAACGGACCTTTACCCTCGCAAAAAAGCGGACGGATATAGGCGGGTACGAAGCCCGGGAAGTCGAATGCATTTTCTACGCCACGTTTGTCTTTCGCTTGTCCGCGCAGGTTGTTGCCGTAGTCAAATGTAATAGCGCCGCGCTTTTGCAGTTCCAGCATTTGACGCACATGGTGCGCCATCGTATCCAGCGAGCGAGATTTATATTCTTCAGGATTTTCTTCGCGCAGCGCATTCGCTTCTGCTACTGATAATCCTTCCGGGAAATAGCCTACTAATTCATCATGAGCGGAGGTCTGGTCGGTAAGTGTGTCTGGGGTAATATTGCGGTCGATAAGACGCTGCAACAAATCCACTACATTGCAACAAACACCAATCGACACAGCTTCTTTGTTCTCTTTAGCTGCCAGCGAGCGGTCAATCGCCTCGTCTATATCCAAATAATATTCGTCCAGATAGCGGGTTTCTATACGCTTTTGCATACGCCATTCTTCTACCTCTGCCGCAAGGCACACACCCTCGTTCATGGTAATAGCCAATGGCTGAGCGCCACCCATCCCACCAAGACCGGCAGTAACATTCAATGTACCTTTTAACGTTCCGTTGAAGTTGATATTAGCCAGTGACAGATAAGTTTCGTACGTGCCTTGCACGATACCCTGCGAGCCGATATAAATCCAGCTACCGGCAGTCATTTGGCCATACATCATCAGGCCCTTTGCTTCCAGCTCGCGAAAGTGCTCCCAAGTTGCCCATTTACCAACCAGATTGGAATTTGCAATTAGCACACGTGGTGCATTTTTATGAGAACGCAACACGCCCACAGGCTTGCCGCTCTGTACCATCAAGGTTTCATCTTCATTGAGGTTGCGCAGGCATTCCAGTATTTTATCAAAGCTCTCCCAATTACGCGCCGCCTTGCCTATGCCACCATACACCACCAAATCTTCCGGTCGCTCTGCTACTTCGGGGTCAAGGTTATTTTGCAACATTCTGAACGCTGCCTCTGTAACCCAGTCTTTGCAATTTAATTGCGTGCCGGTAGGCGATTTAATTATACGAGGTGCCGTAGTACTCATAATATTATTCGTGTTTTTTTGTGAGGCAAAAGTACAAATTACCCCAAAGAAAAAGAGCAGTACCGAAATACTGCTCTCTGACTAATTTTAAGACAAATTATTTTGCTAATTTTTGTTGAACCGGTTGTGCACCACCTTCTCTGTTCATCTGAGCACGGCGTTGCATCGCTTCTTCCTGGCGGGCTTTACGCTCTGTTGCCACAGCTTCTAATTTTTCTTTTTGCTGTGCTGTAAGAATTTTATCGATTGCTGCTTTTTCTTCGTTGCGAGCTTCCATCAATTTTTGCTTTTCAGCAGGATCCATAGATGGGCGAACGGATGCAGTTTTCAAATAGATTTCAGTAGCTTGTTTTTTCTGAGCGTCGGTAAGCGTTACTTGCTTGTCCAGACGGTTTACTTTCATTTCAGCTACTTTTTGCGGATCACGCGCACCACCTACACGCTCAATACCCTGAGCAGATTGCAATGCTGGTTTCGCAGCTTTTTCCTGACCGATTACTGTATTTGCTGCAAGTGCAACAGCAGCTAAAAAAAGTACCTTTTTCATGTTCTTCGTTTTTTAATATTTTAGTTTTGACTTGTCTCTGAAATTATAGTTTAATTACTCTAAAAAAGCACCTGTTAAATACTCCTTTTCAAAAGTCACTTTGATATGCTCCTGCAAGGTAGTAGAAACTGTAAGACCCACTATATCCGGCGTCAAAGGAAAGTTTTTATGTTTTCGATCTACCAGCACTGCTATTTGTATTTTACGTGGCTCGTGCTCCAAAATAGGCTTCATGGCACCCAAAAGGGTCTTGCCACTATTGGCTACATCGTCCACTAAAAGTACGACTTTATTATTTAAAGACGCAGGCAGCTCTATATTATTATCCGAAACCTTGTCTTTGTTAATAGACAAAGAAAGAAAATTTATCTTTAAGGTGCTGATGTTATTTAAAATTTTAACTATGCTTTTAGCGACAACAGCACCACCTTTCTCAATACCGATAATAGATATTTCTTTTTCTTCACTATTTTTTTCCCAGATTTCATAAGCCATTCGCGTAAGCTTGTGGCCAATCTGAACGTCATTAAGCAATTGAACTTGCGTCATTTCTGATATTGGGTTAGACTATCTTTAGTAAAAATGCGTTGGGTCGAAAATAAAAATCTGATTAGCGTAGCCTATATCAGTTCTTTCACTTTGGCAACGGCTATGTCAATTTCTTCTTTGGTATTGTGTTTGCAAAAAGAAAAACGAACCGGAATCTGATTAGGATTGCTGTTAATCGCATTGATAACATGGCTACCCGCATTAGCGCCGCTGCTGCAAGCGCTACCGCCACTCACGCATATACCCGACATATCCAGATTGAACAGAATCATTTCTGACTTTTCTGTTTTAGGCAATGCAACATTAATAACCGTGTAAAGGCTATTTCCATTATAGTCGCCATTGAAGTCTATTGCAGGTATTTCGGCCTTCAATCTTTCAATCATGTAATCTTTCAGGCTTTGGATATAAGCGCTATCCTGTTCGTATGTTTCCATCGCCAGTTCCAGTGCCTTTGCGAAGCCAACAATACCATACAGATTTTCTGTACCCGCGCGCATATTGCGCTCTTGTCCGCCGCCATTAATTAACGGATGGATGCGTACATTTTCATTCACATACAGAATACCAACGCCTTTAGGACCATGAAACTTATGACCGGCACCTGTTACAAAATGTACAGGTGTATCGCGCAAGCTGATAGGGTAGTGACCTACCGTTTGCACCGTATCGCAATGGAAAATAGCATCGTGCTCTTTACACAGATTACCAATACCCTTAAGATCCAGCATATTGCCTATTTCGTTATTGGCGTGCATGAGCGACACCAGACAACGCTCTTTAGATTCAGACAATAATTTTTCGATGCTTTCTAACTTCACATGACCGTTGCTATCCAGCTCTACAAAGCTTAATCTGATGCCTTCTTTCTTGCTCCAATATTCTACCGAGTGTAAAGTAGCGTGGTGCTCAATAGGCGAACTAATAATGTGGCGACAGCCCAAGTCATTAATAGCCGCTGCAATAGCCGTATTACTGCTTTCAGTACCGCCAGATGTAAAAAATATCTCGCCCGGATTAGCATTCAACTGTTTTGCCACCGACTTTCGCGCGCCCTCGATCGCCATTTTAGACTCACGCCCATAACTATATATAGACGAGGGATTCCCGAATTTTTCGGTAAAATAAGGCATCATTACTTCCAGTACTTTTGGTTCGAGTGCTGTAGTAGCCGCGTTGTCGAGGTAAATACGTTGCATGTTTTTGTATTATCCTAATTAAATGGATTATTGATTTGTATTGGTTGAATTTTCAAGGTACGTTGTGAAAAATCCGCTCAAAAGTACAAAAGAAAATAACCAATTGAAAGTACAATGTACACATGCTGCTAATTCTGTAACTTGCGGCTCCGTTTCTCTATCCAAAAATGGATGTAAATAGCGGCAATGCGTACCCATAAAGGAATATACAACACATGGACAAACCAATCGTAGGCATAACGGCAGGAGATATAAATGGCATCGGCCTGGAAGTTTTAATCAAAGTTTTTTCGGATGTGCGCATGCTGGATATGTGCACGCCGGTAATATTTTCTTCAGCAAAAGCAGTAAATTTTTACCGCAAATCAACGGTTACAGAAAATCCATTTAATTATACCACCATCAATAACTTTGAGCAGCTCAATCCTAAGCAGGTCAATGTTTTTAACTGTTGGGAGGAAGAGGTAAACATACAGCCCGGTACTTTAAATGAAACCGGCGGAAAGTATGCGGTGCGCTCGCTCACAGTAGCTACGCAATGCCTCAAAGACGGCGATATCGATGTAATCGTTACCGCGCCTATTCATAAAAATAATACCCAGTCTGCCGAGTTTCCTTATACCGGGCACACGCCTTTTCTCAAAGAAAGTTTTGGTGCAAAAGACGTGGTGATGATGCTGTATAGCGGCAATTTTCGCGTAGCACTTATAACCGAACATATACCGGTAGCCGAAGTTGCAGCGCATCTTTCCATAGAAAAAATAGTGAGTAAAATACAACTGGTAAAGCAAACGCTGGTGCAGGATTTTGGCGTAGACAAGCCTAAAATAGCGGTACTCGGCCTCAACCCACATGCCGGCGACGACGGACTGATTGGAAAAGAAGAGCAGACGATTATCACACCTGCTATTCAGGCACTGCGCGATGGTGGTGTCTTGGCCTTTGGCCCATATAGTGCCGATGGATTCTTTGCACGCAGCCACTACCGCGAGTTTGATGCTGTTGTAGCCATGTACCACGACCAGGGCTTGATACCTTTTAAAACGATTGCCGCCAATAGCGGTGTAAACTACACATGCGGACTGCCCGTCATCCGCACCTCGCCCGACCATGGCGTCGCCTTTGATATAGCAGGCAAGAACCTGGCCGATCCGGATTCTATGCGTGAGGCTATATTCGAAGCGTTGGATATTTTCGACCAAAGAAAAGCCTACAAAGCGAACACGGCTAATCCTGTAAAAAAACATAGATTAACTGCGGAGCGATAATAAAAATCCATCATTCAATAAAAGTAAGGCCACTCAGTTTTTGAGTGGCTTTGCTCGTTTTTAGAATAACGGGTAAATGCCACTGCGCTCTTCGGGATGTTAGCGCAGCGCATCCCGAAGTTGAGATAAGCCGGATTTCCAATCCGTTAAATTTATAAAATTGTGCAAACCAAAAGATTCGTAGTCCAAAACTGCTATTTTTTAGGGCGCCCTAACGCGCTGTCCGTTTCATACCTCGCTGCATTTCGCTGCGCTACATGCAGCTCCGGGCTATCCACTACCATCGCGGGCGCGGAAGTTGTAGCTAAGGTTCAGGGCTTATTCACGCTTACTCGCCTCATGCGAGATAATAGAGATGCGAGGCTAGTCATTTGTTTTTGTATTCCTCATGATAATTATTAGTTTTAGGAGCTAATAAATAGATGTGTCCCATGCCTAAATTTTTCTTTGCAGTGATTTTGAATTTAATGCTCGCATCCATTACTTGCCTCGGGCAGGAAGGAATTGAACGTATCAATACCTTAGATTCACTTTTCCTCAAAAAGGAGTACAAACAGATTATTGATATTTGCAACCAACCAGATAATTCCTCTTCTTCTGCCTGCTCCTATAATCTGATTGGAGCTCACTATTTTTCAGGAGATTCTCTTGAAGCTTGGAATTTGTTAGATAAGGAAATAGCTAAACATAAAGCTTATCCGGACGCAGATGCATACTCACTTGGAAATCTGCTAGCTGAAGACTATACCGGTTACTGGAAATTCCTCCGTGAGAGCACTGCTAAGGACTATATTTTTAGCCTTATCGATTCTTTGTATGGTGTAGAAACTGTATTGAAAAAAAGAGACGGTTTGGAGCTTTTACATTTATTAATCGAAGACCAATGGGTAAGAAATACATCATCGTTATACTACAAATATAAACCGGAGCGAAAGTTTCTGCTGCCTAGCGACATGGATAGCATTCAAGCAATAGGTGCACAAGATGACCATCGCGCTAAAGTGTTCAATTTTTATAAAAGTAAAAAGAAAATATTTTCTGAAATGGAGGTAGGTAGGGCTTATTATTCTCAAATGATGTTATTATTTCATGAGACGGATTTGAAGCGACGCGAATATTATCATGAGTTACTCTTAGATGCGGTAAAAAATGGGGCTTTTGAAATGAAAGACCGAGCAAACTTTGAAGCTGGCACTGAGTATTGGACTTTGGGTGTAGATGAATTTTTTAAACAACGAGCAGAATTGGAAGCGAACTATAAAAAGAAGTATTCTTTGCCGGATGACTACAGAATCAGGCTATTTTAAATCGATAGCTCTTTACATTTTTTTGTCGACGCTAAACCAGCAGCGAATTTTATAAGAGGGCACACGAAAGGATTCATGCGCCAGCATCAGGCCTAGCTCTTTATCCGATATCATTAACCTCGAAAAATATATCTACAAGTTTATTATGTCTATTTTTTAGAAAGTCAATATAATTCGTTTTATCTAGATCCTTGATGAATTTCAATTCTTCTGCTGTCGTATGCGTGTAAGTTTCAATCGTGCTAATTTCGATAAGCGCTTGTTCTGATGTAAATTCCTTTTTTTCTATAAGCTTATCAAAATGCTCGTAAAAAGTGTAACTTCCTTTCTCTCTATTCAATTTACATTCTAGAAGACATAGGTTTGACAATGCACTTATTGGTAAGCCATGCTGTTCAGTAGCAATATCTTTCAATCTATCTACCGGAATCAAATGCTCAATATCAAATTGTTTGTCTGATATTTCCTCGAAGGCTGATAAGGAGTGCGTATACAAATATTTTAGAAACAATATTGCTCTATCATTTACCGCCACTCTTACTTTTTCTTTTTTCTCTAATTCATTTAATAGCAACTCATCAAAAACATTCCTCCAAGTGTTTCTAGGTATGGGAGTTTCATACCTATTTGAAGTAGCTAAAGAAAAGGCCTTACTATCTCCAGAGCCCTTCCAGTGCTCTCTTACAATATCATATAGATAATGAAATGGGATATTTTTCTTAAGATTTTGTTGTACTACGTCCCAATTCGTATTTGTTGTTAAATCCTTATTATACTTTGAATGAAAAATTTTTCCGATAAGGGAAACAATTTGAAACTCAGAGTGATTTATAGGAATTCTTTTTTGTTTATTCATCTTTAAAGAAATAAACCCTTTTAAATAGTTGTACGTAGTTTCAACAGCGTCTAATAATTTTATTTCAAAGTCATTGAGGTTTAATTTAGAAAGCTCCTTAGGCAATTTATCCATTTCATTAAACTGCAGTCCAAGGCAAATATTTACGAGGTTGAAGCCTATCGAGTCTTCCTGTTCGATTTTTGAAGAATCTTTGAACAAGTACTCATATTTCTGACATAAATGTTTCCCAAGTCCAAATAAATACTCAAAATAGGAAAATTGCGACGTGTAAAAAGTCCGAGGACTCCCATCATAATTTTCTACTTCGTATCCTTCCTCGATCAAACGATCATACTTCTTTTTTATGTTTTCAATAATCTCTCTATTAGATATTGATATAGTACTATATGATGACCAAGTCGCCGCATAAATTTGATACTTACTTAATTGGGTACCCTTAGAATTCAAACGTTCGAAAATTGTCGGTAGATTATTCTGATCTCCTGTGTAAACAAGGATCGGCACATTGAATTTTGAGATATCTGATTCCTGCTTTATATTTTCCAATATTGGTACGAAAAGAGAATAAAAAGATTTTAGCTCTTCCTTACTCAATTGTAAATTGAATTTTTCATCAATATCTCTGCTTAAAATGAAAGACGAAAAACCTTTACTTTCATTGAAACCCTCCAAGTTTACTATCCATTCGACTACAGAATTTATAACAACGTCGACTGATATATTAATATCTTTTGATTTAATATAACTTAAAATCGGCTCGAATGATTCGTCGTCGATATTCGATTGATCAAAGAACTGGGTTGGTCTTTTATAGTACTGATTAAGCGTTGAGGATCTTTGTAGTCCATCGATTAGACTGAAGTATGTAACTGCTTGCTGATTTGTGGATGATTTAAATAGTAGAAAGGAACCTATCGGAAATCCATTTTTGATTGAATCTATAAAATTCTTCTTTTGATCCCTGTTCCAAACCAGAGTTCTCTGAAATTTAGGTATTTCTATTTTGTTTTTCTTAGGACTTTCGTCAGTTAGTGCGAGAATCAAATCCTCAATTGTCCAAGTTTCGGTCTCAGTGTAATTTTTAGACATGATAGGGATACAATTTGTAGTATGTTTAAAACTTCGTTTGAGTCAAAAATACGGTATGTTACTATAATTGCAAAGCTTTTGCTCTTCGGGATGTTTGCGCAGCGCATCCCGAAGTTGAGATAAACCGGATTTGCAATCCGGGGAATAGAAAAGTTGGACTCACCAAAGGATTCGAGCCGAAAAGGGCTATTTTCTACCTAAAACAGCCCACCATACCGCTGAGGCCATTTCATCCACTAAAACCTAATCGTTTAGGTTGTTTGCCCATATTTTTAGATTGTGCGACCTATATTTTTCGGTTCAGAACCCAATCAATTGGGTTGTAAGACCCATATTTTTAGGTTATAAACCCAATCGTTTAGGTCCTAATCGATTAAGTTATACAACCTAATCGATTGCGTCTAAAGGGCATTTTTCAGGCAAAAAGACCTTTAGAAGCACTAAAAAAGGCCGACTTCCGTCGGCCTTAATCAGGTAATCAGGTACTTTTATGGATTTAACGAACTAAAGTTACATTAACAGCATTCATACCTTTGCGACCTTGTTGCAGTTCAAACTCAACGGTATCATTTTCGTTGATTTCGTCAATCAGGCCGGTTGCATGTACAAAAACTTCTTCTTTGGTCGAATTGCTTTTGATAAAACCAAACCCTTTTTCTGCGTTGAAGAACTTTACAGTTCCCTGGAATTTTTCTTGTTCCACGTTCAAATAATTTAATGATGAAAAGCGAAGATAAGGGATAAAGCTTTAAAAATTATGTGGTGCAGCTAAAAATGACACAGCTCTTTGCGTGTTAAGTGTTTTACTAATTTATACTATCTAAAAGGCTATCTTATAAATAATTAAACAAAAAAAATGGAGCAACGCCAATTATTAGCATTGCTCCATTTGTAATTATTTAACAAAGTATTCCTTATTTCAAGAACGGCATTTTCACTACTTGTGCTTTCAGCGCTTTGTCGCGTACAGATACAAAAATTTCTGTTCCTTCAGCAGCGTGTTCTTTCGCTACATAAGCAATAGCGATAGCCTTACCCATGCTTGGCGATTGCGTGCCGGATGTAACATAGCCTATTTCTGCACCTGCTGCATCCTGTATTTTATAGCCATGACGTGGAATACCTTTATCCACCATTTCAATGCCTACCAATTTGCGTTTTACGCCCTCAGCTTTTTGCTGCTCCAGTATTTCTTTTGCAGTAAAGTCTTTGGTAAATTTAGTAATCCAGCCAAGACCTGCTTCAAGCGGAGAAGTAGTATCGTCTATATCATTTCCATATAGGCAAAAACCTTTCTCCAGGCGCAGTGTATCGCGCGCACCCAGGCCTATTGGCTTCATTCCTTTAGGACCACCAATACGGAAAATTTCGTCCCAGATTTTTTCGCCTGCACCATTTGCATCTTCAAAATATATCTCTACGCCACCGCTCCCGGTATAGCCGGTTGCGCTCACAATCACGTTATCTACACCAGCGAAAGTTCCTTTAGAAAAAGTGTAGTATTTCAGGTTTTCGAGGTCCATATCAGTCAACTGCTGCATATATTCCACAGCTTTAGGTCCTTGAATAGCCAACAGCGCAGTCTTGTCAGAGATATTGTGCATCTCTACATTTTCTGTATTAAAGCTGCTGATCCAGTTCCAGTCTTTCTCTATATTGCTTGCGTTTACCACCAGCATATAGCTCTTGTTTTCTTCCAGGCAATACACAATCAGGTCATCTACAATGCCGCCTTCTTTATTAGGCAAGCAAGAATATTGCGCTTTGCCGGCTGTAAGTTTAGACGCATCGTTGCTGGTAACACGCTGAATCAGATCCAGTGCTTTATCTCCTTTCAAAATAAATTCGCCCATGTGACTCACGTCAAATACGCCTGCATTGTTTCTTACAGTTGCATGCTCGTCGTTGATACCAGAGTAAGAAATAGGCATGTTGTAGCCTGCAAATTCGGCCATTTTAGCACCGAGGTCAATGTGCTTTTGGGTAAAAGGAGTGTTTTTCATTCTTAGATTTTCAGTTTTGTTGTTGTATTTTTTGATATGATGCCGAAAGATGGTAGACCGCTACTAACCGTAGTATTCTACATAAATCTTAGGTGTTTCGTATAGCTTGATGCAATGCAGAATAGCGCCCTCTGCCTCTATAATAGGCTTCAATTCATTCCAGATACCTATGGTAAGATTCTCTGCGCTGGTAAATTTACCTTTCATGAAATCCACGTCCATATTCAGGTTGCGGTGGTCTATTTTCTCTACTACCGAATCTTTGATAAGCGTACCGAGTGTTTTCGCATTAAATACAAAACCAGTGTGTGGATTAGGTTCTCCTTTAATGGTAACATGCATTTCGTAGTTATGTCCGTGCCAATTTGCATTTGCACATTTGCCAAACATATCTATGTTTTCCTGCTCGGTCCAGTCAGGATTGTATAATTTGTGGGCCGCATTAAAATGCTCAACCCTGGTAAGGTAAACCATGTGGCTTATTGAAATTTTTGCAAAGGTACTACCATAAAAAGGTTTTGCAAAAATGTACTTTTGTGCAAATACGTAGTTGAAGACATGAAGATTTTAATAGTGGCTGCTACCACATTTGAGCTACAGCCTTTGCTGGATTTTATAGAGCAGAACAAGGAGCAATTGCAGCACGAATATGAAATAGGCATTACGGGAATAGGCATGATGCATACTGCTTTTGCCATGGAAAAATTCTTGCAACAAACAGATGCAGATATGGCTATTCAAGTGGGCGTAGCGGGTGCGTTCAATACCAATCTGGCGCTGGGCGATATTGTGCGTGTGCAAAGCGAAATATTGGGCGATTTAGGTGTGGAAAACCGGGACGAATACCTTGATATATTTGAAACAGGGTTGGTTGTTGCCAATGAATTTCCTTATCAGGATGGAGCTTTGGAAAATGATTTTTCAGAACAGATTTTCGGCATTAATCTGCCGCAGGCAAAAGGCCTGACTGTAAATACCGTGAGCGGCAGCGAGGCCACTATTGCAAAACGCAGAGCTATTTACAACGCCGACATCGAAACCATGGAGGGCGCTGCATTTCATTACGCCTGCATTGTGCATGGCATCCCTTTTGTGCAGATACGAAGCATCAGCAATTACGTAGAACCACGCGACAAAAGCAAATGGAAAATGAAAGAAGCCATCGTGCTGTTGAATGAGTATCTGATAAAATTAGTAGGACAATAAACATGGAGCAGTTACAGGTATTGCAGTCGTTTGACAATTATGTTTCGGCTCATATAGTGAAATCAAGACTGGAGGCAGAGGGTATTTTGTGTGCGCTCAAAGATGAGCAAACCGTTACCATGTATTGGTTTTGGGCAAATGCTTTGGGCGGCATCAAGCTAATGGTGCCTGCCGGACAGTTGTTGCAGGCGCAGCATATTTTGGAATCGATAGACAAAGAAGCAACGGTCGCAGCCGGTACATCCGGCTTTGATATGGACGAAGAGGATGAAGAAGCACTCGACCCGGCCAATAAAATATGCCCGCATTGCGGCAGCCGCAATACCCGCAAGCAGGACTATAACAAAGTGCCGGCTTTTCTCAGCATATTATTGCTGGGTTTTCCATTGATGTTTCGCTCAGATAAATGGCCCTGCTTTCATTGCAGCAGGCAATTCTAAATAGGTCTAATCAACGCATAATTTGTTCACGTAGTCATTGATAAGGTTTTCGGCTATTTGCTCTTTTACAGAAGCAAGTTCTGCATCTTTTTCTCTGGCCAAAGCTTTGCTGATATTGGCTTCCAGTTCCCTTGCTATTGCAGATAGTTCGCCTTTTTTCTTGTATTTTTTGCCGCCCATAGACAATTGGTGCATCTCAATCGTGACGAGGCAATAGGATTCAAAATCCTTTAGTTTACTTTCAGCGAGGTTCATTTAATTGGTTAATTGGTACTGCAATATTAGCAAGCTATTCGGTATCGTGAGAAAAAAAGTCTGATATTAGCTTTTTCTTATTATTGCATTTTAAAAATAGCGCTTATTTATGGCCATCAGTAAACGACTGAAAGTAGGAGAGGGGATTATCAGCGGGTATATTTCTATATTTCTCGCAACGCTCGCGTTCTTTGGTGTATTTTGTTTTTATTTTCCCGAACAGCTTACCACGCCTGAGTTTCGCGAGATATACACGCAGGAAAGTATGGAAGCACTGATGACGATTGTAGTCATTGCTTCGTTCTTTTTTGCACTACTGAGTATTATTTTAAGTAAGAAACTAAAGTGGGCATTAATAGGCTCTGCCATAGCAGGTGCGGCTATTTTGTTTGGTGCTTTTTCGGTCGAGGGGCGTTCCGTAGCAAAGACGGATTGGCACTTTGGACTTGATTGGATGCTGTTGGATTTGCTGCTAATGACCTTGATTTTTATACCCATCGAATTGTTTTTTCCGAAGAATAAAGAACAAACTAAATTCCATGAAGAATGGCGCACCGATCTGGTCTATTTTGTCATCAGTCATCTGTTCATTCAATTCTTTGGCATCATCACGCAAAAGCCTGCTGTATTGTTTTTCGGCTGGATAGGTCTGGAAAAATTACACGAATGGGTGCAAAGCCTGCCTTTTGTCGTAGCCTTGTTTCTAGCATTTTTCAGCACCGATTTATTCCAATATTGGGCACATCGTATTTTCCATAACCATGTCTATTTATGGCGTTTCCATTCGGTGCATCATTCCACTAAAAACATGGATTGGCTGGCCGGTAGTCGTACACATTTCATCGATATATTTTTTACCCGTGCGATGACCTTTGTGCCGCTGTATGTATTGGGCTTTTCGCCTGCAGTGTTCAATGTCTACATCATATTCATTGCTATTCATGCGGTATTGATACATGCTAACACGCGCATCAACTTTGGCTTTATTAAATACATATTTACCACGCCACAGTACCATCATTGGCATCACTGCGAAGACCCTAAATATTATGGCCATAACTTCGCTTCGATATTTCCTTTTATTGATATGATATTTGGTACCTATTATTTGCCCGGCAATAAATGGCCGGAGGGTACAGGTGTGCATGAATCTCAGTATCCAAAGGGCTTTATCAAACAAACGATGTATCCTTTTACCAAAAGTCCGTTTGACAATAACCTCGACATGGATGAGCGCAGCGATAGATAGTTCTGCTATTTTGACCTGTAATACTTTTTAATTATTAAGACCGTATTTATGAACGCACTTGTTGTAGACGATATCCCGCAAGCCAGACAAACATTGATAAAAGACCTCGCCGCTTATTGCGAAAATATAAATGTTGTTGCAGAAGCAAATGGGGTAGTAGAAGCGGTAAAATACCTTAATAAACATCAGGTGGACATAGTCTTCCTTGATATTCAAATGGAAGATGGTAGCGGCTTTGATATACTCGACATGTTGCCCGAAATCAACTTTCACATCATATTTATAACGGCCAATGATGGCTATGCTTTGCGCGCTTTTAAATACTCGGCTGTTGACTATTTATTAAAACCGGTCGACCCGGATGAGCTGGTAAAAGCTGTAGCGAAAGCCGGGAAACGCACGGCTGAAGCACATTTGAAATATCAATTGCTGCGCCAAAATACCAAGAGCGATGCACACGAAATATTAGCGCTCAACTCGCAGGATAAAATTCAGTTGGTAAAAATTGAAGATATTGTCCGCTGCCAAAGCGAGGATAATTATACTTATTTTTTTATGGCTGATGGCAAAAAAATAGTGGTGTCGAAAACCTTGAAAGAGTATGATGAATTGTTGCAGGAGCATAAGTTCCTGCGCGTACATCATAGCCATTTGGTGAATGCAAAACGCATCGTCGAGTTCAGAAAAAATGAAGACATGCTATTACTGAGCGATAGCAGTATGGTGCCCGTTAGCAGCCGCAAAAAGCAAGACGTTATCAAGTCGCTGGAGCAGTTGTAGCTTCGCTTTCAATGCCGTTTTAAAACGCGCAGCGTCTTTAGAATTGTTGAGGAATATTAACCGCAAAGCTGCGAAAAGTTTCACGCGAAGTTACGCGGAGTCTGTATGCTCTGTTTCCTCTGCGAACCCTCTGCGCAGCTTTGCGGTTGATAAAAATTCAATTTATTCATACATACTATTTAAACTCTTCTTCAATCAACTCATGATTGATAATAGCGCCGGCCATAGAGCCTGCGGCTACGGCATTTGCCACCGAGCGCATCATACTGATATTATCGCCGGCTGCGTACACACCTTTAACGGAAGTCTTTTTCATTTCATCGGTAACGATAAAGCCATCATCATTTATAGCACAACCCAATTGCTGCGGTAATGCAGTATGTTGTACAAAAGGCAGCCGCGCGTACAACGCATTTAGCTTAAAGGCTTCGCGGTTTTCAAATTCAAGTTGCACGATGTAGCCATTCCGATGAGCTATATTTATGATGCTATCTTCAACAACAGCAATGCTATTTTTTGTCAATAAAACCCGTTCTTGGTCAGTCAAAAAAGCGGGTCCATTAGTAAAGACAGTTAAGCTTTTTGTCCAGTTATTGATGAGCTTAGCCATGTGCATCACGTTGGCACCGTTGGCGAAAATGCCTGTTGGTTGGTTGCGTATTTCATACCCATGACAGTAAGGGCAATGCAATACCGAAATACCCCAGCTATCGGCAAAGCCCGGTATGTCGGGTAAATTATTTTTAACGCCGGTGGCAAATAATATTTTTTTTGCTTGAAAAATTTCATCCTCTGTTTGTATTTCAAAGGCTCCGTCGTTGCCGGTAACATTCGTAACCAATGCGCCTTTCAATTGCACTGTAGTGTAGGGTTGCAGTTCCGCTATTATCTTGCTGCGAATAGCTGCAGGCGTAGCACCGTCCTGCGTTACAAAGTTGTGGGAATGGGGCGTTCTTTTATTGCAAGGGTCGTTACTGTCGAGCACCAGTACATGGCGCATGGCTCTGCCCAATGACATAGCAGCCGAGAGCCCGGCATAGCTGCCGCCGATTATAATTACGTCGAATATTTGTGATGAGTTCATTGTATGAAAATATTTAAATGCAACAATGTTGCAATATTAATGAATGTTTTTCATTTGCAACTAAGTTGCAATAATATATTTTTGCCTTTTTACACAGATTTATAAAAAAGCCGATTTAATTCAAACATTTTTTATTCAAAAACGTAATAATGCCGTACTTGTAAATCGAACGCATCTGGATATATTTGTCCCTTGTTTACTGATTTATAAAATCCAAAATATTTTACACCACGCTATATGATTAATACCATGCCTGCGACCGTAAGGCGGTCCATCGAAGTGCTCGGATTGTGCGCACTCGGATTTTTGATAGTAATAGGTCAAAACGTGATTATGCCAATTTTGATGGCATTTTTTATTTCGCTATTGCTACTGCCGATGTTTCGTTTTTTAAAGCGCATCAAGATACCCGAGGTATTGGCCATCGTGCTTTGCATCATTGTATTCTTTCTGGCATTGGGAGCAATTGCCTTTTTCCTTTCCTGGCAGATAGGCGGTTTCGCAAGCGACATGGAAACCATCAGAAAAAACCTGACGCTGCACTGGAACAACCTCAGCAGCTGGATCAACAGCAAAATGCATTTTACCTCGGAGCAGCAATTGGAAATGCTACGCAAGCAGGGTACCAAACTGGGCGATAATGTTGCAGGCTATTTGAGCGGTGCGGTTGTATCGCTAAGCGGCATCTTTGTATTTTTAGGTTTGCTGCCTATCTATATTTTCCTGATGATGTTTTACCGCAACCTGCTTATCCGTTTCGTGTTTTATTGGTTCAAAGAAGAAGAGCATCCAAAAGTAGAAACGGCCATCAGAGAAACAGAAAGTATTGTAAAGTTCTACCTGTTTGGCTTGTTGATTCAAATAGCCTATATCACCGTGCTGTTGGGAATTGCGCTAATGTGCATGGGTATCAAGCATGCTTTATTGATTGGTATTACATTCGCAATACTCAATCTTATTCCCTACATCGGAGCGCTGATTGGCAACATTATAGGCGTATTGCTTACACTTACCACATCGCAGGAGCTGTGGCAGATATGGGCAGTACTGATTGTAATAGCCGTAGTCCAGTTTCTGGATAATAATATCCTCATGCCGCGCATTGTAGGCTCCAAGGTAAAAGTAAATGCCTTTGCAAGTATCGTCGGCATTGTGATAGGCGGTTCTATTGCGGGAATATCTGGTATGTTTTTATCGATACCCGTTATGGCAGTGCTCAAAATAGTGTTTGATAAGTCGGCCAACCTGCGTCAGTGGGGCATATTGCTGGGCGATGAGCGTCCGGGTTTGAGCCCTATTTCAAACAGGATGTTTCGTATAAGAAGAAAAGAAAAATAGGCTATTATTAACGCCGAACTGCGGCAATAAAGCTTTTATATTTTCGTTATAAACTTTGTAGGTTTTAAAGTGTAATTTTTACGATACAGACAGAATCTGTAAACTACCCACGCGAAGAGCGCTTTCAGTTACTACAATATTGTGGAGACAGATAGCTTGATTTTGATGTGAGAGTTGTTTGAAGGTAAATCTGTCTTTCACAGAAGGCCCGGCATTTTTGCCGGGCCTTTTTTACGCAAGATTTTTGGTTGATGAATCTCGAAATGGTTTAGCTGATTCCCTGTTGTTGTTGTTGCGGCTGTGCTGTCCTTAGTCTCCAACTAAGGACCCGTGCTGTCGTTAGTCTCTAAATAACGAAAATTTAGACAAATTAGTCGCTGCTATCCTTAGTCTCCGACTAAGGATAGTTATAATTTATAACAGCAGTTCTATATCCAGCAAACCTTTGCCTGTGTTGTAATAGTCTCTTGCACTGCTGTAAAGATAGTCTTCTGCTTTATCTACAATACCTGCAACGACCGGGTTATTATGGATATATTCGATTTTTTATTTGCTGAAGATTTCTGTGTAAAGTTCTTTAGGTTGGTTATCCTGCTGCCAAAACTGATAATTTTTGTTTCTGCTGTTTGCCAGCCCGGCTTGTTCGAATAAAGGCAGCATCCAATCTTTACGGCTCTCTTGAGGATTTGCTTTGATAGCTTCAATGATATTTCTACTAGTAAATTTTTTAAAATCACGCAGTATATCACTTGGGTTATTTTCTTTGGCTGAGATTACCAGATGTATATGATTACTCATCAGGCACCAGCAGTGTAGGAGCAAGCCTTTTTCCTGTTGGCAATACTTCACGCTATCTACCACCATGTCTTTGTATTCCTTTCTGGTAAATACATCTATCCAACACACGACAGCAAAGGACAGAAAATGAATGCCCTCCTTATTTCGCATTTTGTAACCACCGTAACCCATAGCATAAATTTAATTATTGCTAAGCTAATTAATTATTTTGTCCGCTGCGCGGTAGTATTTTTTGTCCTTAGTCGGAGACGTAAGGACAGCAGGGATTGTCGCGTGCAGTGTTAGTCTCTGACTAACGACACTTCAGATAAATTAGTCGCTGCTATCCTTAGTCAGAAACTAATGATAGCTATGAGCACAGCATTGGATAGCACGATAGCTCTATGTTTAGGCCTATCGCATAGAGTATGCTATTTTTAAGTGGGCTATCATTTTAGCTGCATAGATAAAACCTTTAACCACTATATTTTCCCTCCCTTTGTCGACTATTTTAGTCGTTTGTAGATATAAATTATCCATGGTATTTGAATCATTTATTTTCGTTTTAGAAAAATAAAAATTTCTATCCCATGAAAAAAAATAACCTATCAGCGCTGTTATAACAGCCTCCGGAAAGCATGTACTGTCATTCTGTATTCGACGCTTTAGAAAGCAAAATCAAAAGTGATATTCAACGCAAGCAATACAAAGCCCCGCAACTGTATATCCATGCTCCTACTATCAAACACAAATTTGAGGAATTGAAATCGGCTTTCCCTCAGTACCATATTCATTATGCCATAAAGGCCAATGACGATGAGCAAATTATTAGCTACTTAGGTAGCCTGGGTAGCTCATTTGAAGTGGCGAGTACGGCAGAACTGAAGAAATTATTGAAATTACACATTGCACCTGATCGTATCATTACCAGCAACCCTATTAAAACTATAGATTTTATAGAGCACTGCTGTGCCGCAGGAATCAATGCCATGGCTGTAGACAGCAGGGAAGAGGCTTTGAAAATCAAAAAGTATCATCCTCAAGCTCAGCAATACATGCGGCTCGAAATAGAAAACCCTGAATCTGAATGGCCGCTAAGCGATAAGTTTGGTTTGCAGCCTGATGAAGTGGATGACTTTTTGCTCTTTTGCAAATTACAGAAAATAAATTTGTGCGGTGTCACGTTTCATGCGGGTTCGCAAAACAATTCGGTAACGAGTTATATAGCGGCATTGCAATCTGTGAAACAAGTATTTGCAAAGGCTGCCGAATATGGATTCCATTTTCATATCCTTAACTTAGGCGGCGGCTTGCCGGTAGATTATACTTCGGCATCAACGCCTGTGGCTCAATACGCCACAGTTATTAAGCCTATAATAGACAGTTTTGACAACCGGGCAGCGCTATGCGTACAGATAGAGCCAGGAAGAAGATTGGTGGCAGAAGCTGGAGTAATGGTGGCCAAAGTGATAGGCAAGGCTATGCGCAAACAAATGCCAATGATTTACATTAATGTAGGTGTGTTTAATGGACTGATAGAAAGTATAGGTGGGATAAAATTTAGCTACGTTATCCATAAGACAACAGGCAAACCTAAACGAAACATTATTTTAGCAGGGCCATCGTGCGACAGCATGGATATAATAGACCGAAATGTGTTGCTACCTGAGCCCGATATTGATGACCATATTTTTGTATTGTCGGCAGGGGCTTACACAACTGTTTACGCTGCAAATTTTAATGGCCACGCTGTGCCTGAAATTAACTTTTGCAAATGAAGAAGAAATTTAAAGAATGGTTTGACAGGTATAAATATCCGGAACTGTTGTGTAGCAGTGCAGCAATACTTGCTGCGCAGCTACACCATTCTATAGGTAATAGTGTATTGACCGCGTACGTAATAACTTCGGCAGAGTATCTGGCATTTTATGGCACTGTATTTTACATTAGCTACAAGCAGCTAAGAAAGGAAAACAATAAAAGTAATAAGCCTACAACAAGACGGGACATTTATGTATTGTTACGCAATCTGATTTTAGAGTTTGGCTATCCGGCTCTGTTAGATTTTTTTATTGTTCGACCTTTCTTCATGTACACCATGCCAGAGGTCTTGCACAACCGCGTCTTGGGCGTTATAGCCGGAAAAATTATGGCAGATATATGCTTCTATATTCCTACTATTTTTAATTACGAACTTATAAAAAGAAAGAAAAGTAGACTTGAAAAGCACCAGCAGCAATAGGATTAGATGTGTGTATGAATTTGATAAAAGGCTGTTTCGGATATTCCCTATCGCATGTCGTGCAGCTCGGCGTGTTTGTAGCTCGGCTTTTCTCCAGACTACGCCGGGCTTGAGTTATAGTATAAAGAAGCTCTGTATTTATGCATGCTCCATTTTTTATATGTTGTTCTGCCATTGAACTATTTGGCTTGCCAAAACATTTGAATCAAACTCGTTTTTAAAGAGACCGAAAGTTACACATAGTTCGCTTTCTATAATTCCTGCGAGTTGTTCAGTATTTCCATCCTCATTCAAGATATTTAATATTTTCCTAGAAAATTCGTTGAGGTCTGATTTTGAAACGAATTGGATAAGATTCCAATTTTGAATCAGTTTAGATAATGCTCTTGCTTGGTCTTCAAACGTGGTCATGCTAATAATTATTAGTTGATGCTAAATTGTTCACCCAAATCAAATATACATTCTTGTTATTACAAAATGTAAACGAACAATCGTCTTATACAGCGAAGTCACAAATAGCATTAGCTTGTGATGAAAAAAATGGGAAAGAGTATGACGAAACTCCCTCAATGACACTTCACTTCCTGCGCTTTAGGTGGTGCGCAGCAGCCTTTTACCGTTTGTGTTTTGGTTTCAACATGTGGACTTACGTAGGGAATGCCGAGATTCATACCGCGCACAATCAATAATAGGCCTATGCCAAGGCTGAGTGCCATAGACACCGGCTTAAATTTCTTCCTGATATTGACGCTCATTTTATTTTTGAGTAAAGCAAGTATCACCAATGCCGGTGCAGTACCTGCGCCAAATAGAAACATGGCGGTAAATCCGCCTGCCATACTACCCGATACAGTCGCCGCGGCAAGGGCGGTATAAACCAAACCGCAGGGCAGGAAGCCATTGAGGAAGCCCAGGGCAAAGAAGTCTTTTAATGCGGGCTGCTGTTGCATCCGCGCAAAAATCCTTGAGAATTGTTTTTGAAAAATATAGCTGCCTTTGTTGGTTTTCAGCATGGGCAATAATACCCAGATAATGATAAAAATACCTGCTGCGATTGACAAACCTTGTTGCCAATCCATCAGCAAAAATCCTTTACCAATATAGCCGGTTACTGCGCCCATGCTGCCATAGGCAAGGGCTTTGGCAAGATAATAAGTGAATAGTCGCATACCCTTACTTCCTTTATCATTGGCAAATGGCACGGACAAAGCCAATGGTCCGCACATGCCCATGCAGTGCAGGCTACCACCTATACCTAATATAAAAGATGAAACAAGAACAGCGATATTCATGAGGCAGCTATTTTATTTTATTCTGAAATACCATTGGCATGGCTATATTTCCATTGCTTATAATAGTCTTTACCATCTACCGAAAAAGATAATTTCACAAGATAGGCCGGCCCTTCTAACGCTGAGGTGCGAAAAGTATAATTACCATTTGCAGCAGATGCTATCGGGTATTTTTTGTCCCATTTATCTGAGGAGGGACAGTAAAATTCTACCGTGCCATTTGTAATATTTGCGCTAAGGGCAGGCGGGATTTTAAGCGCCACTTCTTCGCCTGAAGCCTTAGCTGTAAAGGCTTCAGGGTATTTATTGGCATTGCCGGCGGCATCTAATTTATTCTGATATACCAGCTCCTGCTCGTAATAATTTTTGCTGACCATCGTTACATCTTCTTTCATAGATAGATATACCAAAACGCTCATCATGATAATCATTCCGCCAAAACCGGCGAGAAGTATATTGCCGCTATGTGTTAATTTACTTGTTGACATGTTACTGATATTTTTTAGATACTGCGGTTAATATTCACCAATGAAAATAGCCTCTTTTGTCCGCACTATTTTATCTCCCGACATTATCAGCACCGGATATTTTTCTTTTCGTTTCTTTATCTGGTCGCGCGGTACTTTGATGAAAAAAGTTTCTTCGGATGCAATGCCGGAGTGTAGCGAATCGAGGTGCTTTCCTACATATTCAATCTTAGCGTGCTTATCTTCCAGTTGTAGCCTGTAAGGCTCTGTGCGCATGCTTTTGCTCACTATTTTAATACGGTACAGATTGCTGATAGTACCATCTTTATTCTCTTGCAATATCTGTCCGGGTACACGCAAAATAGTTGAATCAAACATAGACCGGGTGGCTATTAAAGATGTAAGGATGACTAACAGCGCTACCAATGCAACAGAATATAATTTAGCACGGTAATTGAGTTTTGGCTGTACCCCTTGTGCTATGCTATTCTCACTTGCTATCTTGATGAGATCCGGAGCTTTGCCCACGTTTTTCATCATCATATTACAAGCATCGATACATGCAGTGCAGCTCACACACTCAAGCTGTATGCCGTTGCGAATGTCAATGCCGGTGGGGCATACACTCACGCAGAGGTTACAATCAATACAATCGCCGTTGTTGGCAATTTCTGCTTTTTTGCGCTTACCGCGCGGTTCGCCCCGCATGTAGTCGTAGGCAACAACCAATGAGTTTTTATCGAGCAATACACTTTGCAGTCTGCCATACGGACAAACAACCGTACATACTATTTCGCGTAAATAGGCAAATACAAAATAGAAAACTGTAGTGAAACCTATTATAGCCAACAGGCCTGTAATGTGCTGTGATATTGGCTCTGTTATGATTTTAAATAGCTCGTCGATGCCTATAATATAAGACAGAAATAGGTTGGCGATAATGAACGAGAGCCCGAAGAATACAAGATGTTTAATCGTTTTGCGAATGTACATCTCGGTAGTCCATTGCTTTTTGTCGGCCACCTGTTGCTTATTGGCAGGTCCTTCAATCAGGTATTCTATTTTGCGAAATACCATTTCCAAAAAGATAGTTTGCGGGCAAGCCCATCCGCAAAATACCCGACCATAAACTAATGTAAATACAATGATGAAAAGCAGCGCTACCAAGGTGGCTACACCCAGTATCATAAAGTCTTGTGGTAAAAATACTTTACCAAAAATGATAAACGTAGCTTTAGGTAGATTAAAGAGAAATAGTGGGTTCCCATTAATCTTTATAAAAGGCATGATGAAAAATACCGCCAGATAAACATAGCTCACATAGCTTCGGATATTGTACAGCCGCCCTTTAGGCTTTATGGCGTATATCCATTTACGTTTCCCTTTTTTATCAACCGTAGATATATGTTGGTCTCCAAAATTTTCCTGTATATCTGACGGTATATTTTCGTTGCTCATCTTTAGTTGGTTTTTGCTGAGTCGCCTGCGGCGGGTGCTGTTGTAGCAGGCGCTGCATCAGCGCTTTCGCTGTATAGCTCGCCTTGGGCTTCTTTCGCTGCAGGTGGGTTAGTTCCTTTCAGCGACACTATATAGCTGGATACCTGTGCCATTTGTCCAGGAGAGAAATCATCTTTCCATGCTTTCATACCTTTTTCCGGCCAGCCATATTTTACACTATAAAAGATGTCTTTGATGCCACCTTTATGCAGCCAATACTCATCTGTAAGGTTAGGTCCCACGCCGCCCTGGCCTTTATCTCCGTGGCAGGCAAGACAGTTTTTAGCATAGATAGATGCACCCTCGCTGATACCTGCAGCATCCATCATCACTACGGTGTTTTCATCCACATTGTTAGCAGCATTTTTTAGGTATTCTTCTTTTTGAATAGCGGCTATTTTGTTTGCTTCATTCAGTTCCTGAATCTGGTCGGGCATAGTCCCTGCGACAAACATGCGGTAGATATACACAATACCAAACAGGATACTCGCGTAAAAGCCATACTGCCACCACTTCGGCACATTGTTATCCAGCTCGCGAATGCCATCGTAGTCGTGCTTCAGGTCAATCTTCTCTTCATCTTCAATCGCAACGGTCTGGTTTACTTTTTTGAATATTTCCTGGAAAGAAAACTTGTTGACTTTTTGCGGAGCAGCTTCTTTTTCCGGTGTCAGAAATTTAAGCAACATGCGGGATAGTGCCATGATGATTAAAATCTCAATACCCACTATTACAAAGAATAGATAGATATCGTGTGGTACCGTTGGCTGTGTGCTTGCAGGAGCGGCCGCATCTTTAGTAGCATCCTGTGCGAACGAGCTGAAACCTGTTGCGAATAGCAGCATAATAGCAGGTACTATTTTCTTAGCAGCATCTGTCAGTTTGCTTTTCTTCGTTTTTTCCCAATACATTTTTCCCGCGCTACCTACTGCTGCTGCCATCACTACTATTACCAGTCCCAGCAGTACTGCCATGCCTGTGAGTATGTAGCGCATCATCTGATATTTGCCTATTGGCGGTGTTTCTGCCGTGGCAGCAGCTTCCTGGGCAATGCTGAGTAAAGGCAATAGGGTAGCAGCCATTACTGCCAGTCCTCCGGCAATTTTCGTTTTGTTTATATTAAAAGTCACCTTCATTGTTTGATGATTAATTCAATGGAATATTTGCTTTGTCTTGCATTTTCTTTTTATCCGTACTAAAGGCATACACAACTACACCCACAAACACGGCTGTAAAAATGATGAGTGATGCCAAAGGATAGATACTCACGTTATCTATATCCTTTAAATAATTAGTGAATTTCATGCGTTATTATTTTTGAGTGACTTCTTGTTTTTTAATATCCGTTCCAATCCTTTGCAGATAAGCAATCAAGGCTATAATCTCTTTACTGCTTTCGGCTTTAATCTTATCCTTTTTCAGGTTCTCTGCTATTCCTTCCGCTTGTTTTTTCAGGTCTTGCACGGCTATTTTATCGTAGCCTTCAGGATAAGGAACACCCAGCCTTTGCATTGCTCTTATCTTACCCGGTACATTGGTCAGGTCAAGGTCTTTATCGAGCAGCCAAGGGTAAGCCGGCATAATACTACCTGCACTTATTTCCTCCGGATCGTTCATGTGCTTGTAATGCCAGCTATCCGGGTATTTTCCACCAAGACGATGTAAGTCCGGACCGGTGCGCTTACTGCCCCATTGGAATGGATGGTCGTAGATGAACTCGCCTGCTTTAGAATACTCACCATAGCGCGCTTCTTCATCGCGGAACGGACGCACCATTTGTGAGTGACAAGTGTAGCAACCCTCTCTTATATAGATATCGCGACCTTGTAATTCCAGTGGTGTGTAGGGTTTTACTGCTGCAATGGTTGGCACATTGTTGTCGATTAAGAAAGTAGGCATCAACTCTATAATACCGCCAATCGCTACAACAATCAGGCTGAAAACCAAAAGGCGTACAGGTTTGCGCTCGATTACACTATGCCAGTGCATTTTGCCTTGTGGCATCGGTTGGTTTTTAAGTGCAACGCCTTCTGCCGCTTCATTCGCAAGGAAGCTACCTTGCTTCATGGTTTTGCGTAGATTGAATACCGCAAGCAATGTTCCTAACAAATAGGTAGCACCACCGATACCGCGCAATACATACATCGGCACTATATGAGTAACTGTTTCGAGAAACTGGTATTGCAATTGACCACTCTCTGTAAACTTGCGCCACATAAGACTTTGCGTAAGCGCAGCCCAATACAATGGAATAGCATATAGTAAGATACCTATCGTACCCAATAAGAAGTGGTTGTTAGCCATTTTGCGGGAATACAAAGTTGTATTCCACATGCGCGGTATCAACCAATACAACATACCAAATATCATAAAGCCGTTGAAGCCAAGCGCACCAATGTGTACGTGGGCAATGGTCCAGTCGGTATAGTGGCTGATGGCATTTACATTTTTCAATGAAAGCATGGGACCCTCGAATGTAGCCATACCATAGCAGGTAAGTGCTACTACAAACATTTTCAGAATAGGATCTTCACGTACTTTGTCCCAGGCACCACGCAATGTAAATAGTCCATTAAGCATACCACCCCAACTTGGCAATATCAGCATAATACTAAATACAGTACCTAATGCCTGCGCCCAACCTGGTAAGGCAGTGTACAGCAAGTGATGCGGGCCAGCCCAGATATATATAAATATCAAAGCCCAAAAGTGAATGATACTCCAGCGATAAGAATAGATAGGACGGCCAGCTGCTTTAGGTACGAAATAGTACATCAAGCCAAGGAACGGTGTTGTAAGGAAAAACGCTACCGCATTATGTCCGTACCACCATTGTACCAAGGCATCCTGCACACCGGCATAAAGGCTATAACTGTTGAAGAAAGTGTAAGGTAACTCAAATGAGTTAACGATATGCAACATCGCTACCGTAACCCAGGTGCCTATAAAGAACCAGATGGCAACATATAAATGACGCTCGCGACGTTGCAAAATAGTACCAAACATATTGATACCAAATACAACCCAGATAAGTGTTATCATTATATCTATAGGCCATTCCAGCTCGGCATATTCTTTACCTGTGGTATAGCCCAGTGCAAGCGATACGGCACCTAATACAATAATAAGCTGCCAACCCCAGAAGTGTATTTTGCTGAGCAGGTCGCTGTACATGCGGGCTTTAAGCACCCTTTGTAAAATATAGTAAGCACCACCAAATACAGCATTACCAACGAATGCGAAAATCACAGCATTGGTATGGATGGGACGCAACCTGCCAAACGAAGTGTAAGGTATACCGAAGTTGAGGCTGGGATAGGCAAGCTGAAAGGCGATTAAGACACCCACAAGCATACCTACTACGCCCCATACGAGCGTCGCTATGCCAAAGTGCTTCACACTTTTGTTGTCGTAATAGAATTGTTCCGTCTGTATCATTTCTCTGTATTTGTTTTTTTCGTTTTGGTACTGTCATCAAAAAATATGCGGTGCGCCGGCGCGTAGTCATCGTCGAACTGTCCGTTGCGGACGCTCCAGAGGTATGCCCCCAGAAAAACAAGGGCTACTACCAGGCTGACGCTTAAAAGAAAGATGGTTATTATCATCGTAGATGGTTTGATAATGCAAAGGTGGTTCAGTTAACACTTTTATAAAATGTTGCCGCTTATACCTAAATATGATTTTTGTCAGGTTTTTGTCACGCTATTTTCAAGAGCGGTTAGCAGTTGCACGCTTCGTAATTATTTTGATACCTAAAAAGGCAATTAGCATAATGCCCAATGATGAGGATGGCATCAAAATAGCTGCAATCATCGGCGACATATTGCCCGATACTGCGATTGAAACACCTACTATATTAAATAGCACAGAGTAGATAAAACCGAATACTATCAGCCTTTGCGCACCTTTCGCCATTTGAATATAGTCGGGTAGGTGCTCTATTTTATCAGCCTCCATAATAGCTTCGCAAGCCGGCGAAAATGAGAACGAATGCTGTACAATTGCTACGCCCGTATTGCTCTGTTGCAGTGCGCCCGCATCATTCAGTCCATCGCCTACCATCATCACTTTTTTACCGCTATTTTGCAGTTGTTCTATATGGGCTAATTTTTGTTCGGGCGTTTGCTGGTACAGTATGTCAGTTGCATCAGGAAATAGCTGCTGCATTTGCATATTGCTCTGCGCATTGTCGCCACTGATAAGCGATACAGAGTATTTTCTTAGCTTGGCTATTAACTTGCTTACACCATTTTTTACTTTATTGGAGAACTGAAAATGAGCTTTCACTACGCCGTCTATTGATACGAAAACCTCAGTAGCTTTGGTAGCTATAGCATCGCCGTAAACAAACGAGCGGCTGCCTGCTTTGATATGGCATTCTTCTATCCAGGCATCTATTCCCTTGCCGGCTATTTCTTTAAAATCGCCGCCTTGTTTGTACTTTATGTTTTTGTAGTAAGCCGTAATAGCCCTGCTTAACGGATGCAATGATTGGGAAAGCACTGCCAGCAATAGTTTCAGCTCTTTTGTATTCAACTTCATCTCTTTAATAGTGATGGATGAAGAAGATGCTTCTGTAATGGTACCAGTCTTGTCGAATGCAATATGGTTGGTGCCCGCAAGCTCTTCTATCACAGCCGAATTTTTTATAAAAAATCCTTTTTCGGCAAAGTAAGAAATCAGGTAACCGTTGGTAAACGTGGCATTGAGCAAGAGCGCGCACGGACAAGCCACTATCAACACAGCAGTGAGTGCATCCCAGGCGTGCTGCGGATTTACCACCTGCCAATATAAAAACGCTGTAAATGCAACTGCCAGCACCGCCATAGAGAAATAGCGGCTGATAATAGTCGTCATTGCTTCGCGGTCAGATTCTTTTCTATTAAAGGCTTTGTTATTCCATAGCCGGATAAAATTATTTTGCTCGAAGTCCTTTACCACCACTACTTCTATGGCAGCACCGGTATTTTTACCACCGGCATAAATAAGCCCGCCCGGTAATACGCGCTCCGGTACACTCTCTCCGGTAATAAAGCTGTAATCAATATCAGCATGTCCTTTTGATAAAATAGAATCTGCAGGTACTACTTCCTGATGGTGCAGCAACAGAATATCATGTTCCTTGATGTCTTGTATTTTAGTGATATGTTCTGCACCCTCATGCAAGGAAGTAACAGCAATCGGGAAGTAAGATTTATAGTCGCGGTTAAAGCTTAACGTGCTGTAGGTGCGGTTTTGCAGCGTTCTACCCAGTAGCATGAAGAATACAATACCGCTCATGCTGTCCAGATAGCCACCGCCAGTTCCAGATATTATTTCGTAAAGGCTGCGGATGAACGTAACACTGATCGCCAATGCAATTGGCGCATCAATATTCAGGTATCGTTGCTTATAACTATACCAGGCATTTTCAAAAAATTCCCGCGCAGCATAAAACACTACAGGTAATGCCAGCAACACATTCACGGTTCTGAAAAATGATAGAAGCTCTCTGTTGCCCTCGGTTTTCATGCCTAAATATTCCGGGAAACTGATAAGCATGATATTGGCAAAGCAAAAGCCTGCAATGCCTAATTTGTAAGCTGATTTTTTGGAAGAGTAAGCGCCCCTTGTCTTTGCTGCATCTGCATCCTGCAGCGATATATGAGGTTCGTAGCCAATAGCAGCAAGCGTTTCAGCGAGTTGTCTTAAACTGAGTTTGTTGTTGTAGCTGATGGATATTTCCTTTGTAGAAAAATTAACCTGCGAAGTGATGATGTTTTCATCGATACGATTTAGGTGCTCTAATAGCCAAAGACAGGAACTGCAATGTATTTGAGGTAAATAGAACGTAACCGCAGATTGTTCCGCATTTGAAAATGACAGTAATTTTCGGGCTATATTTTCATCATCCAGAAATTTGAATTTCTCTGGTTGAATAGTACCGACCTTTTGTCCGGGTACCTCATTCAGACAATAATAATTCTCTAGCTCATGGCTGTTGAGCAGCATGTACACACTACGGCATCCGGCACAGCAAAAATACTTTTCTTCGATATTAAGTTTCTTGTTGTCGCAGGCTTCGCCGCAATGGTAGCAGGTTACAGCCGTTTCGAGTACACTCATGACATCATTGTTTTACAACCGCCATTACAATTTCTAAACCTGCCAAACAGGTATTGCTCTTTTATATCCTGAACGTAGATAATCTGCTGCTTAAACTGAAGTGTGATATCGGATATTGGGTCGTACTGCAACCTGGTATCATTGTCTTTTGGCATTTGCTGCAAGAGCGCCAATAGTTGATTGGTAACTGCTAATAAATTGCCGAAATGATTTTTTACGGTCTTGAAAGGTTTACAGCTTTCCGACATTTGTTGTTTGGCTTCGAGCTGCTTCAGAAATGGAAATAGAACAAGTTTTTCCCTGCGGTAAATCTCATCCAGTTCCTCATTCATCTTTACCTGAAGAGAAAGAAAAACGCTTACATCCTGCTCTGGTAGCAGATCCTGGATATTGCTATGCAACGAGGTAAGGAACGAAAATAGGGTAGGATAATACTGGCTCAGTATGATGCCGGTAATATCCTTAACGCACATAGAACTATTAATAGCGGGTATGGTTTGCTCATTCATGTCTCCTCGATTAAGGATACAAAATTGAGCTTATTGCTCCTCAGGGAAAATGAGGACTGATGGAGCGAAATATGATTTTTGTCATGTTTGTGTCAGCGACACAGAGAGAGGCAATACTATTTATGTCGGCTATTTAATCAAAAATATTAGCTGTCTTTACCAATTTAGGCAGGTCGAGCACTATTATTTTTTTACCGGAGAGTTTGATTGTTTCTTCTTTATTAAATTCAGAAAGCAGGCGTATAGCGGTTTCCGTAGCGGTTCCTACAAGATTGGCTATATCTTCTCTGCTGAAAGAAGCAGCGATGGTTTGTCCATCTTCTTCAAAACCATACGTTTCTTTGATGAACAAAATAGCCTCGGCAACGCGTTCGCGCACGGGCTTTTGTGCAAGATGGGTTATTTGTAATTCGGCTTTTTTCAAATCATCAGAAAGCAGTTTCATCATTTCGAATGAAAGCGAGCTATCTTTTTGAAGAATACCCAGAAATAGTTCCTTAGGAATAAAGCAAACACCGCTATTTTCCAAAGCAACAGCAGATGCATTATAGCGGTCGCCGCTCAATAAGCTACGATAGCCAAGCGGGTCGCCTGGCTTTACCAAACGAATGATTTTTTCTTTACCGTCGTCGCCGTTTTTAACCAGTTTGATTTTGCCACGGTTTACACAGTACACACCAAACGGACGTGTGCCCTCTTTGAAAATATACTCGCCTTTTTTATAGGCAGTGCATATTTTCTCAGCCTGAATATCTTCCATGGAATCATGCTGCGCCTTGCAAAAGACATTGGTAAATCTTTTGGCGCAATGACTGCAACTTGGGTCTATGTTTTGATGCTCGAAAGACATTAGGTAGGGATTGCGGGCAAAGTTACCATATTATATGCTTGATAGTGAGCGCTCATGACAATTTCGTGATAATCCAGCTACAATATTCTAAAAAAGTTGAGCAAAGTCAGGGAAGATTTTCAGAACGCAGATTTTTATGATTTTTATGATTTTTTCTTAAAGCAGGTATTGTTAATCATACCTATCATAACAAATCAGCGTTCCATAACTTGCTCACAGCGGCACGAAGTCACTGTGGAATTTGCTATCTATCTGAAATCATATCCATCACAACCATCAGCGTTCAAAATAGCTCAGGAAAGAGCACATGACAAACATGAAAAATCATAGCCATCATAATAATCAGCATGCTATTATCTCGCAACGACGCAGAGTCACAACGCTAACAATTAAAATTATATCCATCAGCGTTCCAATAAAAAAGCCGGAAACACAATGTTCCCGGCTTCGTTATTATCGTTGCAAATACTACAGTCCTTGACCGTGGCAAGATTTGTACTTCTTACCGCTACCGCAAGGGCACAGGTCGTTACGGCCTATTTTAGGGTCTGCCTGCATTGGCTGACGTTTAATGGTCGTGTCTTGGGCTGGCTCTGTATAATAGTCATTTTCATCAGCGGCATAGTCCTGACCTGCCGCATCTATTTCAGCTTTATTATCTTTCATCTGGCTCATGTCCGTGCGCTGTTGTGGTATTTCACGAGCACCTTGTGGTGGTGCTTCCTGTACAGGTATACCGGCACGATATAAGAATGAAATAATAGTCTGATTCGTTTCCAACAACATTTTCTTGAACAATTCAAACGCTTCGAATTTGTAAATCAACAGCGGATCTTTTTGTTCGTAAGAAGCCATTTGCACGGAGTGACGCAGGTCATCCATCGCACGAAGATGATCTTTCCATTGCTCGTCAATCATGGCAAGCGTAATGTTCTTCTCCAATGTTTCAGATACCGGTCTGCACTCTTTTTCAATAGCGTTGCGCAGGTTTACATATAGCTGCATACCTTTCACACCGTCGGTAAACGGTATTACTATATTTTCAACACGGTCTCCTTGTTGGTCCAATATTGTCTGGAACTGCGGCAACATTTGCTCACGCATATTTTCCATTTTTCTTTGGTAGAAGTCTTTGGCTTGCTGATACAACTTGTTACCAAGCGCTTGTTCGTCTTTCAACTCAGCTTCAGTAACCTCAGGCTCAATCGCCAAATGCTTAATAGCCTCTATTTTCAACGTTTCCAGGTCTTGTGCATTAGCAGCAAGATTCATAGCTACGTCAAATAGCGCGTTGTCCAGGTCAATGCTCAAGCGCTCTCCAAACAATGCATGGCGACGACGTTTGTAAATAACATCACGTTGCGCATTCATTACATCATCATATTCCAGCAAGCGCTTGCGAATACCAAAGTTATTTTCTTCTACTTTTTTCTGAGCACGCTCGATAGACTTGGTAATCATGCTATGTTGCAATACCTCGCCTTCTTTGTGACCCATTTTATCCATCATCGCAGCAATACGCTCCGAACCAAACAGACGCATCAATTCATCTTCCAAAGAAACGAAGAATTGAGAGCTACCCGGATCGCCCTGACGACCCGCACGACCACGCAACTGGCGGTCAACACGACGACTTTCATGGCGCTCTGTACCAATAATAGCAAGGCCACCAGCTTCTTTCACACCCGCGCCCAGCTTGATATCCGTACCACGACCGGCCATATTGGTAGCGATGGTTACTGCACCTGCAAGACCGGCATTTGCCACTATTTCTGCCTCACGAGAGTGTTGTTTCGCATTCAATACATTGTGCGGTATTTTCTTTTGCTGTAGCATACGGCCCAGCAATTCAGAAACTTCTACCGAGGTAGTACCCACCAATACCGGGCGACCAACGCCGCGCAGTGCTTCGATTTCGTCAATTACTGCCTTGTATTTTTCACGCTTGGTTTTGTAAACCAAATCCTGTTGGTCTTTACGGGAAATTGTAACGTTCGTTGGAATAGCAACTACATCCAATTTGTAAATCTGCCAGAACTCACCTGCTTCTGTTTCGGCTGTACCGGTCATGCCGCATAGCTTGTGGTACATACGGAAATAGTTCTGTAAGGTAACAGTAGCAAAGGTTTGCGTTGCTGCTTCTACGTGTACATTTTCTTTAGCTTCAATCGCCTGGTGCAAGCCATCGCTGTAGCGGCGGCCTTCCATGATACGACCTGTTTGCTCATCTACGATTTTTACTTTATCGTCGATTACAACGTATTCTACATCCTTTTCAAAAAGGGTATAAGCTTTCAATAACTGCTGTACCGAATGGATACGGTCTGCTTTGGCAGCATATTCCTGAATGAGTGCGTCCTTGCGTTGCGCTTTCTCATCATCAGTCAGTCCCATTCTTTCAATCTCAGCCAATCCAGTACTGATATCAGGCAGGATAAAGAAATTAGGATCTTCGCCAGCGCCTGTTACCAGGTGCAAGCCTTTCTCTGTAAGGTCTACGCTGTTTTGCTTTTCGTCAATGGTGAAATATAGTTCCTCATTAACTTTAGGCATGTGGCGTTGTTGTTCGCCTATATAGTGGTTTTCTGCTTTTTGCAGAATCTGACGATTACCTTCTTCACTCAGGTATTTAATAATAGCTGAGTTTTTAGGCAAACCGCGAAACGCGCGATACAACTGCAATCCACCGGTTTCTTTATCTGTTTTACCTTCGCTGATTAATTTTTTTGCTTCCGTCAACGCCTGATTTACAATGCGACGTTGTGCTTCCAGCAGGCGCTCGATGCGTGGCTTCAATATATGAAATTGTTGCTCATCACCTTTAGGCACCGGACCCGAAATAATCAAAGGCGTACGCGCATCATCTACCAAAACACTATCCACCTCATCCACCATCGCGAAGTGATGCTTGCGTTGCACCATTTCTTCAGGATTGTGCACCATGTTGTCACGCAGATAGTCAAAGCCAAATTCGTTGTTAGTTCCGTATGTAAGGTCAGCCAGGTAAGCGTTACGGCGTGCTTGTGAGTTTGGCTGATGCTTATCGATACAGTCAACAGTTAGGCCAAGCCATTCGAATACAGGACCATTCCATTCTTGGTCACGACGAGCCAGATAGTCATTCACGGTTACCACGTGCGCGCCCAATCCAGGCAATGCATTGAGGTAAGCGGGCAGGGTAGATACCAAAGTTTTACCCTCACCGGTAGCCATCTCGGCTATTTTACCCTGATGCAAAACTGTACCACCGATTAACTGTACGTCGTAGTGTACCATGTTCCAGGATACTGGAATACCGGCAGCATCCCAGCTATTGTTGTAGATAACATTGTCGCCATCTATGCGCAGGTATTTTTTGTTACCATTCTCAGCCAGCGCACGGTCGTGGTCGGTAGCAGTAGCCACCATTTCTTCATTTTCTTTAAAGCGACGGGCTGTCTCTTTCATTACTGCAAAGGCTTCGGGCATTATTTGCTCCAAAACCTCTTCCAGCTTTTCGTTGCGCTTTTTCAGCAATTTATCAGCCTCGTCATAAATAGCCTCACGTTGGTGCAGTTCCAAATCAGGTTGGTTGTCTGCTTCCGCCTTCTTCGCGGCTATTTCGTTGTCTGTTTCAGTAAGATATTCAGCTATGCGCGCACGAAATTCCTGCGTTTTGCCACGCAACTCATCATTGCTGAGTGAGCTGTAACTTTCAAAATGGCGGTTGATTTCTGCTACTAAGGGGGTGATTTTTTTTACGTCTTTTTCGGATTTGCTGCCTCCGAACATTTTGGATATAAAACCTAACATTGGTAATTGTATTTGTATGGAACTGAAATAAGATTGAAATAAATAGTCGAAAAACTATTTGCAATCTATTCCAGCAATACACGGTTTTTGCAGGCAATTACATCACGCAAATCCGGAGTGTAGCCTTCGGTAAAAGTAAGTGGAGGATTGGACACCGTAGCGATCGCAAATGCAGTATGCGCTTGCTTTTTAACGGTAAATATTTTTGCAGAAACCTGGCCTTTATAGTCTTTATCCAGCACCAGACATACCTCAATGGTATTGCCGGAGCCATCTTCTGCTGTAATTATTTTAAAATCGTCGGTATTGATACCATGTGCCAGCAAGGCTTTTTTTATGCCAGCAGTGCAACCGTTGTCGGCTGCATTATAGCTGTTGGAAGACAGGGCAAGGCAAGGAGTGATAGCTACATCGTCTGCATTTTTCAATGCATTCATCGCAGCAGCCTGATTACACGCCGATACGGTTGCCAGCGTAGTGATGGCAACTATAAACGTGAAATAAGAAACTCTCCTGACAATCATACCGATAATAACGAAAGATTACTAAAATCAAATATCATGCAAAGCTTGACAGCATGACATAAAGACATTTTAATAAGGCGGCAAAGTTACAACAATTTAAAAATGCGGACAATTATGGTATTGTTTCTTATCCGTTGCTGACACGCAGCATTTCGACATGCGGAATGCCGTCTTCCAAATAGGGCTCCGATTGCGTGACAAAGCCCAAAGAACTATAAAAAGCCTCAAGGTATTGCTGGGCACTAATTCTGATGGCAGCGTATTTCCACACATCTTCGATATAGCTGATGGCTGTTTGCATCAACTTCCGTCCCAAGCCTGTATCGCGCGCTGATTGCGCATTTACCACACGGCCTATTGAACATTCTTGATAAGAAATACCCGGCGGCAGTAAACGACAATAGGCTAATACCGAGCCATCATTGGTACTACAAAACACGTGCATGGCTATTTTATCTTTGCCATCAGCATCCTGATAAGGACAATCTTGCTCCACCACAAATACCTCGTTGCGTAAACGGATAATTTCGTAGAGTTCATCTACCGATAGTTCGTTAAATGGTTTTATTGTGAAATTCATATTGAGTTAGTGTATTGGTTTGATTTTTTCATTCAGGAAAATCATTTGGCTACAGATCTGTTAGGTCTTGAAATAGCTATTCAATCCAAAATCATATCCATCATAAAAATCTGCGTTCTATAATCGCCCGCCGATGTGTCAAAAATAGTGTGACTTATATAAACCTGTTAGGTTTCAAAACCTAACAGGTCTTTGCAATTTCAATTCGAAATCATATCCACCATACAAAATCTGCGTTCTATACTTGCTTGATACATCCAAAAAATTGTGACTTATACAGACCTGTTAGGTTTTAAAAACCTAACAGGTCTTTGTAATTTTATTCAAAATCATATCCATCATAAAAATCTGCGTTCCATCAAGTCCACAAAATAAATGAGGCGCAGATAAATACCGGCGCCTCATTGTAAATATATAGATCAAATTATCTTTTCCCAGGCATTGCCGGCATTCCCGGAATATTCATGCCCATACTTTTAAATTTGTTCATCTGCTTCATCATGTCGCGCATTTGTTCAAATTGCTTCATAAATGCATTCATTTCTGAAATGTCTTTTCCTGCTCCGGCTGCAATACGCTTGCGACGCGCCGGTGTAATCACTTCCGGATGAGCACGCTCTTTTGGCGTCATAGAATCAATCATTGCTTCTATTCCTTTAAACGCATCGTCACTAATGTCGATGTCTTTGATAGCCTTGCCCACACCCGGTATCATACCCAAAAGGTCTTTGATACTACCCATTTTTTTAATCTGATTCAACTGCGTTTTGAAATCGTCGAAATCAAATTTATTATTACGGATTTTCTTTTCAATCTTACGTGCTTCTTCCTCGTCAAACTGCTCTTGCGCTCGCTCTACCAATGACACGATATCGCCCATGCCCAAAATACGCTGCGCCATCCTTTCGGGATAGAATACATCAAGCGTATCCAGTTTTTCGCCCATGCTCACAAACTTGATAGGCTTGCCAACTGTATATTGAATAGAAAGCGCAGCTCCACCACGGGTATCACCATCAAGCTTGGTCAATACCACACCGGTAAAGTCCAGACGCTCGTTGAATGCCTGCGCAGTATTCACCGCATCCTGACCGGTCATGGAATCAACCACAAACAGGATTTCTTTAGGATTAACAGCGGCTTTGATATTAGCGACCTCTGTCATCATCACCTCGTCCACAGCAAGACGACCTGCCGTATCTATAATTACCACACCGTTTCCATGCTGGCGTGCATGTGACAACGCGTTAAGCGCAATGGATACCGCATCCTTGTTATCAGGCTCGCTAAATACAGGCACTTTGATTTGCTCGCCGAGTACATGCAACTGGTTAATCGCCGCCGGACGATAAATATCCGCTGCAACCAACAAAGGTTTTTTATGCTTTTTAGAGTCGAGGTAATTAGCCAGTTTGCCCGAGAAAGTTGTTTTACCCGAACCTTGCAAACCCGCAATCAATATTACCGTAGGTTTGTCCGACAAGTCAAGTTCGGTTTCGGTACCGCCCATCAACTCTGCCAGTTCGTCCTTTACTATTTTCACCATCAACTGGCCCGGAGATACTGCTGTCAGTACCTTTTCGCCCAGTGCCTTGTCTTTTACCCTGTCGGTAAATTCTTTGGCTATTTTATAGTTCACGTCGGCATCTACCAATGCACGGCGTATTTCTTTAATAGTGGTGGCTACGTTTATTTCTGATATTCTGCCTTCGCCCTTAAGGGTTTTAAATGCCGAGTCGAGGCGTTCACTTAAGCTATTGAACATTGCTTTCTGTTATTCTTATATTGAAAAGTGTGCAAATTTAATAAAATTAGCAGTGATGTGCTGCACGAAACTATAAAGTTCCCGCTTTCATCTTCTGGAGCGATTCTTCCAGTTGCGCGGCTTGCTCAGGTTGCGCTTTTTTTATTTTGTTTACCGCTTCTGTCTGTATTTTTATTGCTTCTTCTTTTTGTCCGTTTTTGAATAATAAATGCGCATAGGTATCGGCCATAACAGGCCACTCATCCGTTCCTTTGCTGAGTGCTAAAGACTTTTGAGACCAGATAATTGCTTTGCCAATTTTACTCTTTGTAGCCTGCTTGTTTTCCGCGACTGCCCATGCGCTTGAGTTCAATGTACTGGCTATTCTTGAAGAAACCGGGTTTCTATAAGATGGATGCTTATCTAATGTTGCCTTAATGGAAGATTCGTGAGCGGAATCAGGAACATTCATAGCTTTCAATTGATAGAGCAGCGAAGCGCGAATGTCGCCCGCTTCTTCATCATTGTACTTTTTCAAGTCGGCTTCGCTAATATTCGTAATGGTGTTAGCTTCTGTTTCCATTACCTCTTGTAATTTAGCGGTGTTACCGGTTTTTTGATAAAAGTCTTTAGCGATATAATATTTATTGTAAGGTTTTACGGGAACGTTGAAGCGAATGCGGTCCTTTTCGATAGACTTCAGTAAGGCTTCATCTCTATTTTCTACAGCTTTGCTCAGCGTATTAAACGATAATGACTCGAATAGTCCGTTGAAATACTCGGGTTCATTTGGGAAAAGCTGATTGACAGCTTTCCTGTTTTCGTATAGAACTTCCATTGATTTCGTGTCGAGCGTATTGGTGTTTTCAATTAATAGCATTAATTGAGCAGAGTCAGGATTTTTGCCAATGTATTTTTCAACATAGGCATCCAGGATGTTGGTATTATCTTTGTTCAGTCGTTTTGCTTTTGCCAGCGCAGCTTTCAGTGATTCTTCCGACCTATTTCCTTTCTTGAAATCAGTTAGATAAAAATCCCAGGTCTTCGGGTCTTTGAACTCCTCTTGTGCGATCGTGCCACGATTCAGAAATTCTTTCAGGTCGCATGAACCCATCACACGATAAACCACTTCTTCTGTAACCGGATTAATATACAAATTGGTAGGATAGCCCTCAACCTTATACTTCTTTACCAATGCAATTCCCTCGCCTTTTTCAGCATCTATTTTTACATTAATGAAATCCTTGTTGTAATGGTCGCCTGCTTGCTTATCAGGAAAAATAGTTGTTGCCATTATTTTACACGGACCGCACCAGGTGGTGTATATGTCCATATAAATTAGCTTACCCGAAGACTTTGCTTTTGCAACTGCTTCTTTCCAGTTTCCTGTTTCAAAAGAAATACCCTGAGCTTGTACCGATACAGTAAGTACAACAGCGACCAATAAAGATAATATGCGTTTCATACGGTTTAAAAAATTAGGCTAAGGTACGTGATGTGGAATAAAGATAGATAATGCTAAATTTGCCTGCTCTACTTTTAGAAACATGCTGAAGAAACTATACATACGGAACTACGCGATTATTGACGAACTGAACATTTCATTTGATAAAGAACTGAATGTAATAACCGGAGAGACGGGAGCGGGCAAGTCTATAATATTAGGCGCGCTGTCGTTGATATTAGGCGAACGGGCAGATACATCGGTACTGATTAATCGCGACGAAAAATGTATCGTGGAAGCTCATTTTTCTACAGAAAACAATCATGCCTTTAACACACTGCTGCAACGCGAAGAGCTGGATGCAGAAACCACAACTATTATTCGCAGGGAAATTAGCACATCGGGCAAAAGCAGAGCATTTGTAAATGATACGCCTGTTACACTGGCTATTTTAAACGAACTGACTTCTTCGCTGGTGGATTTGCATCGTCAGTTTGATAACCGTGCGTTGGAGCAAAACCATTTCATGTATGAAGTGGTGGACGCTATTGCAGAAAATCAATCTTCGCTAAGTCAATACCAGCAACAGTTTCAGGCATATCGTCAATTGCAGCAATCTTACAAAAAGCTGGCAGAGCAACAGGCAAGCTGGCAAAAAGAAAGCGACTACAAACAGTTTTTATTTGACGAGCTGGAGCAGATAGCCTTGAAACCGGATGAATTGGAACATGCTGAAATTGCTTTGAAACAACTAAGTCATGCAGAGCAAATAATGAATGTGCTGCAAATGGTGCAGGGTACTTTGGAAGAGGGAGAGCAGCCTATAAATAATGAAATCAAGAAGCTGATACAGTCTTTGCAAAGCATAACTACTGTACAGCCGGAAGCCGCTACACTGGTGCAACGTATGGAAAGTACATTGCTGGAACTGCGTGATATTGCTGAAGAAACGGCTGCATTGCAAGATAAAGTAAGCCTTGACCCGGAACAGTTACAACATCTACAGGAGCGCATAGACATGGGCTATCGCTTGTTGAAAAAGCATGGTGTAACAACTACTGCCGAACTGCTGGCAATACAAGAGCAACTGGCTGCCGAACTATTATTGCAAAATAATGCAGATGCTAATCTACAGGAATTGCAGACCAAAATAAAAGATGCTGAACAAACGTTACAAGCATTGGCATTGCAACTATCTGAGAAGCGTGCTGCGGCTATTATTCCTTTCGCTGCGCAAATAAACGATTTGTTGAAATTAGTAGGTATGCCAAATGCAGCATTGAAAATAGAACTGTTGCAGAAAGAAAAAATGCATGAATATGGCATAGATGAAATAGCCTTTTTGCTTGACGCAAATAAAAGTGGAAAATTTGCACCGGTTCAAAAAGCTGCATCGGGTGGGGAACTAAGTCGGATCATGCTATGCATCAAAACCCTTACTGCCAAAGCGCTTGAGCTGCCAACACTGATTTTTGATGAAGTGGATGCAGGTATTTCAGGAGAGGCTGCAAGGCAAGTAGGTATCTTGTTACGCTCGCTGAGCGAATACCATCAGGTGCTTTGCATTACGCACCAGCCGCAAGTTGCAGGCAAGGGCACGCAGCACTATTATGTGTACAAAACATTGGACGCGGCAGGTAAAGTGAAAACGAGCATCCGCATCCTAACTCAGGAAGAGCGTATAAAAGCAATTGCGCAAATGATAGGCGGCGAGCAGCCCTCAGAAGCTGCATTAGAAAACGCGCGGGAACTGGTAGGGTAGCAATATAGCCTGACGATATGGACGATTTGTTTTTTGGCATGATAAGTTCCGGCATAAAATGGCTCTATTTTAGAATAAGATATCGCGACCGGGAAAAGCGTTTATTAGCCATCAGGAAGTTTGAAGAACAGGCGCCTACATTGGGTATTTTACAAATAGTTACCGTTCTATTTATGTTGTTAATAGCAGGCTTCCTTATTATGGTACTGTTTGTTACCATACGCGATTTATTCAAATAGGCATCATGCCTCCATCGATTAAGTTATGAAAAGACCATTAACCTCTTAATGAAATTTATTACCTCCTTTATACTGCTGATTTTAGTTAAGACTATTTGCTACAGTCAATCGCTGTTGCAAAAGAAAGTAACCGTGCAGGTAGTGGGCAAGCCATTAAAATTGGTATTTAAATCGGTTGAAGAGCAGGGTGGATTTTATTTTTCTTACAACAGTAACCTCATCAAAGGCGATAGCACTGTAAGTCTTCATCACAAAAATAGTAGTGTAGAGCAATTGCTGAAAACGCTGTTCGGCACCCGATTTCAGTACAAGGAAAGCGATAAATATATAGCTATTGTTCCTGCAACAGTGCAGCAACAGGTTTGGTATGTATCGGGCTATGTCAATGACTTCACGACCGGACAGCCTATTTCAAATGCAACTGTATTTGAGCGCTTGCACCTTGCCTCGGCCATGACGGATGAAAAAGGCTATTTCCGCTTGCAGCTAAGAGAGCAACCGTCTGTGGTGGATATCAATATCAGCAAAATTTCTTATGCCGATACCGTTATTCAGATTTCATCAGCTGCTTCGCAAAATATCAGCGTGAGTATTACGCCCGTTTCTTACGAGTTAGATTCTGTAGTTATTGGCAGTGGACGTATAGAGAGCAGGTGGCTGGCGCGCATGCTCATTTCTTCGCGCCAGCAAATGAACAGTTTGAACCTGGGTGGCTTTATTTCTCAGCAGCCATTTCAGTTCAGCCTCACTCCCGGATTAGGTACACACGGACGCATGGGCTCGCAGGTAATCGACCGCTTTTCGATGAATATAATAGGCGGCTATACTGCGGGCATAGATGGTTTTGAGTTGGGTTCTATTTTCAATATAGTCAAGCAGGATGTGCGCTACGTGCAGGTGGGTGGCGTGTTCAATATGGTCGGTGGCAATGTGCAGGGCGTGCAATTAGGCGGTGCTTACAATCAAGTGTTGGGAAAGGTAAAGGGTATTCAGGTAGGTGGTATAGCCAATATGACATTGGGTAGTATGCATGGCATTCAACTGGGCGGAATATACAATCAATCGCTTAATGCTGCTGGTATTCAAGTTGCAGGCTTGGCTAATATAAATAGAAAAGGTGGTAGCGGTATTCAGCTCGCGGGTATATTCAACTATGCGCAAAAGAGCGACGGACTTCAAATAGCCGGACTTGTGAACAGCAGTCAGCAAGAGCTTAAAGGTATACAGATAGCGGGTGTTGTTAATCAAACAAAACACCTGAAAGGCTTGCAAATAGGACTGATTAATATAGCTGATACCTCTGATGGTTACAGCCTTGGTTTAATCAATATCATAAAAAGAGGCTATCATAAAATAGCTATTTCCACTACCGATTTGCATGGCGTAAATATAGCTTTCAAGACCGGAAATGAGCGACTGTATAGCATCTTAATTGCGAGCGCATCGCTTAACATGAATAAGAAAAGCTTTTCTGCCGGTTACGGGATAGGTAGTACATTTCACATTAAACCCAAGTATAGCTTCAACCCGGAGCTGAGTACACATTGGATTTACGCCGGCGATATTGATAATACAGATTATGTAACACGGGCTCAATTTCAAATACGGTATCAACTCTCCCACAATGTTGCATTGTTTGCCGGACCTGCATTTTCTTTTTATTACCACAACGAAAAGACTGCCGTTAACGGTTATAGGCAAGATGCGCGCAACGGTATGCCGGGCGTGGATTTCAGCAATAGGTTTAAAGGATGGATTGGCTGGAGTGCAGGCTTGGATTTGTTTTAAATTGTACCCATGTCTGCTATCGCAATTACTGTTTCAACCGGTCATCCTCTGCAGAAATCTGTTGATAATTTTTTGTAATTACATCGAGTATTTCCGTGGCAATAGTTTGGGTAGCTTCATCATTACTGTCAATGCCAGTGAGTTTAAAATCTTTGATAAATTTCTGGTGTTGACGCAAAAGAATATTGATGTATTCGCGGTCAAAAGTTTCCGCCTTTTCTTTCTGTAAAAAATCGATATGATTTTCCTGGTCGAAACGTAATTTAGGGTCGAGTGTCAATTGTTTGGTAGCTGCTACCGCTTCTATTTTCGTATTCAAGTCAGTGTATTCTTGCAGCAACTCTTTAGCCAACGCCAATACATTAGGGTCTTTAGACTTTTGCAATGCTATATTTTGTAGTTCATTTTCTGTAACAAAACTTCCATACACTTTTGCAAGATAGCTGGCGTCTTCGTACTGCTGCAATGCTGCAGTTTTACTATCCGGAATTTCTTTATTGTCATTATTAGTATTGCCGCAAGACATAAATAGCAACGCACTTGCAAATATTGATAAGCCTATTTTCTGCATGATTCAAAAATATTGGACGAAATAGACTAACAATGAAGTAGGCTATTTGTTGCAGTACTAAGGAATCATAAATTGTAAATGCGCTATATTTACGGTATGAACTTATTGGGCAATATACTTTGGCTGATATTTGGCGGCTTCTTCGCAGCCTTGGGTTATCTTTTGGGTGGCTTGGTTTTGTGCGTAACTATAGTGGGTATTCCGTTTGGGTTGCAGTGCTTTAAATTAGCTGGCTTTGTATTGATGCCGTTTGGCAGGAGGGTAGAGCAACGACGTTCGTCGGGTTGCTTGTCGCTATTTGCAAATATTATCTGGATTATTTTTGGTGGATGGTATACCGCGCTCAATCATCTCTTTTGGGCTTTGATATTGGCTATAACTATAGTAGGATTGCCTTTCGCAAGACAACATCTCAAATTATTTGAAATTTCATTGATGCCTTTCGGCAAAAGAGTGATATAAGAAATAGGTCTAAAAGAAGAACGCCAGCTTAAAATAAGCTGGCGTTCGTTATTAAAAATGATAGATTAAACATCAAAGCGAATGCCTTGCGCCAATGGTAATTTAGAACCGTAATTGATGGTATTCGTTTGACGACGCATATAAGCTTTCCAGGCATCGGAGCCACTTTCGCGACCGCCACCTGTTTCTTTTTCGCCACCGAAAGCACCACCTATTTCAGCACCCGATGTGCCTATATTTACATTGGCAATACCACAGTCGCTGCCTTGCGCAGAAAGGAACAATTCAGCCTCGCGCAGGTTGCCGGTAAAGATAGAAGAAGATAGCCCTTGCGGAACATCGTTTTGCATCGCAATCGCTTCGTCAATTGTGCTATACTTCATTACATACAAAATAGGAGCAAATGTCTCGTGCTGCACTATTTCAAAACTGTTGGAAGCCTCGATGATACAAGGTTTCACGTAGCAGCCGCTTTCGTAACCTTTGCCGCTTAAAACGCCGCCGGGTACTATTACTTTGCCGCCCTCTTGTTTTGCTTTTTCAATAGCATCCAGGTATTGTTGCACAGCATTTTTGTCAATCAATGGACCCACGTGATTTGCAGCATCCAACGGGTTGCCTATTTTCAATTGGCTATATGCTTTTTTCAAAACACTGATGGTTTTATCATAAACACTTTCGTGCACAATAAGACGACGGGTGGTAGTGCAACGCTGACCGGCAGTACCAACAGCACCGAACACAGTACCAATCAATACCATGTTCAGGTCGGCGTGCTCAGATACGATGATGGCATTGTTACCACCAAGCTCCATAATAGCCTTGCCAAAACGACCCGCAACAGTTTGATTAACGATGCGACCAACTTTAGTAGAACCGGTAAAGGATACCATTGCTACGCGCTTATCTTCGCTCATCAACGGACCAGCAGTTTCGCCGGTTAGCAAGCAACTTACACCCTCTGGTACGTTGTTGCGCTTCAATACATCTGCTACAATTTTTTGACAAGCTACGCCACAAAGAGGAGTTTTAGAACTTGGTTTCCACACGCAAACATTTCCGCAAACCCAAGCTAGTGCTGCATTCCAGCTCCATACCGCAACAGGGAAATTAAATGCGCTGATAATACCCACTATTCCCAATGGATGATATTGCTCGTACATGCGATGCTCAGGGCGCTCGCTATGCATTGTAAGTCCGTATAGCTGACGTGAAAGCCCAACTGCGAAATCGCAGATATCAATCATCTCCTGTACTTCGCCCAAGCCCTCTTGCAGGCTTTTGCCCATTTCGTAAGAAACCAGCGCACCGAGGCTTGCTTTATTCTTACGCAGTTCATCGCCAATCTGACGCACTATTTCGCCACGCTTTGGAGCCGGCCATGTGCGCCACTCTTTAAATGCAGCTTCCGCTTTCTCTATTACTTTATGGTAAGTTTTTTCGTTGGACTCATCTACCGAAGCAATTAATTTGCCATCAACAGGAGAGTATGATTCGATTTGAACACCGCCGCCTTTTGTAAATTTAGAGCCGGTAGACGTGCCGTAATTTGCTTTTTCAATACCTAAATCAGATAAGATCTTTTTAGTATTCATATTCAAAATTTTATTTTTGTTTTTTGACGCCGCAAAGGTAAAGGATTTATTTTTGTCTTAATGTATAGCACTATAACCTACATCAATCATGGGCGAAATGGGCAGCGTAATACTTTTCGCCCGCTTCGATAGCTGTATTCAGGCTATTTTCAACCGGAGGAATAGGGCAGTTGTAGCCTGTAGTGAAAGCGCAATAAGGATTGTAGGCTTTGTTGAAATCCAGCACAACTTTTCCGCCGCTGATATCTTTAAGGTCGAGGTCTATATAGCGTCCACCGCCGTAAGAGCCATTTATATTGGTATCATCGGTAAAAGGGACAAATAAATGCGAAGCCGATTCTTCTTTTTTCAATAATGCCAGCAGTTGGTAAGCATAGAGTTGATACGATTTGCCATCCAGCTCAAAGCTAAGCAGGGCGTACTTTCTGGCTTCTTTCTTCTTGCCGGAAGAGGTAAGCAGCGTAAATTTCTTCTGACGTTTCAGCTTTTGAACTGTCGCGGTTACGGTATATTTCGGCGCAGCCTCATAAAAGGAAATATGCGCTGTATCATCTTTGATGATTTGGTATAAATCGGTTTTGTACTTCGTTCTATGATTTGTAAGTGAAGTGGCAGTGTCTTGCTGAGCCCTTGCTGCTAAAGGCATTGAAGCAATTACTGCTAACCAGAATAGTCTTTTCATAAATCAAATTTAGGCAACATATGTTAACCGATGCGCAGTCCGTTTGCTACAGGCTTGTCGGGACTCAACAGGGTAACAACATCGCCCTCTACTGCACCTAAAATCAGACATTCACTTTTGATATTGGCTATCTGCTTTGCAGGAAAATTTAATACCGCAACTACTTGCTTCCCGATAAGCGTTTCAGGTTCGTATAGTTTTGTAATTTGTGCCGATGACTTTCTGATTCCAAATTCGCCAAAGTCGACTAATAATTTGATAGCCGGCTTTTTTGCCTCTTTAAACAGTTCAGCTTCTATGATGGTGCCGGTGCGTATTTCAACTTTTGAAAAGTCGCTCCAGCCAATTTCTGATTCACTATTTGTAGTCATTGTTCCGTACTTTTTATTATCAAAAAACGGGTATTACTTATTAAGCAATACCCGCTATTCCTATCTGTTTTACAAAATTCGCTCTTTTACTTTTTCCAGCATATCCAGCGTTTCTTCCATGCTGTTACCCTCTGCATAAATACGAAGTACAGGCTCTGTGCCGCTTGCTCTCAGCATCAGCCAGCCACCGTTATCAATATGGTATTTGATGCCATCAATCGTTTCAACGCGCTCCACTTTATACTTGTCAAACTCAGTATAGATACCATCGCCGGCTTCTTTCATGATTCTCTGCTTCTGTTCTTCTTTGATGTGGAGGTCATTTCTTTCGTAAACGAAAGTTCCCACTACATCATATACTTCCTGGCAAAGTTGCTTCAATGTCTTACCACTTTGCACCATAAATTCATACAAAACCAAACCATCAAAAATACCATCACGCTCAGGAATATGGCCTTTGATAGCAATACCTCCGCTTTCTTCGCCACCTACCAATACATCTTCGTGAATCATTTTTTCGCTGATGTACTTAAATCCGATTGGCGTTACTTCAAAATCCAGTCCGTATATCTCGCACATTTTGCGAATGCGCTCCGTAGCCGAGAAAGCCACCACTACTTTGCCGGTAAGACCTTTGTATTTATGCAAATAGTGAATCAGCAGCAAGATGATGTGATGCGCATCTACAAACTTTCCGTCTTCATCATACAGGCCAATGCGGTCTGCATCTCCATCAGTTGCCAGACCTACTTTCAGTTCAGGCGTCTTAGCCATGGTGTCAGATAGCTCTTGCAAGTTGCGGTGCAAAGGCTCTGGCGCCGTACCGTTAAAAGATGGATTTTGCTCGCAATGTAACAGCACAGCCGATGGCAATACTTTGCGGATTACATTTTGACCCGCACCATACATCGCATCGTAAGCCAATTTAAATGGTGCATTATTCAACTCGTCAAAATTGAATTTGGTATGCAGATAATCGATGTATATTTTTTCCAGGTCTACATGCTCGAGCAGACCTTTGCTTTCCCAATCACTCAGGCTTTCTTGAGGAATAGTTACTTCGTCAGGTATCAATGCCTCCACAGCCGCTATATCCGCCGGACTGCTTGGTCCGCCGTGAGCGCCTTTTAATTTATAACCATTATAATCTGCAGGGTTGTGAGATGCAGTAATAACAACGCCTTGAGCAGCTTTAAAATGCAGTACGCAAAATGATATCATCGGCGTGCTTACGAATCCTGAAGCGCGAAATACCTTGATACCATTGGCACAAAGTATAGACAATGCAGTGTCCGTAAATAGGGAACCACCAAATCGGCAATCGTGGCCGATAACAACACTTGGGTTATTGGATTGCTGTTTTAGCCAGATAGCAAGCCCTTTCGAAACGCGGGCAACATTATAAGTAGTAAAGTCTTTTGCAATAATAGCACGCCAGCCGTCTGTGCCAAATTTAATTTTTTCTGTGGTCACGATAATGTAATGGTTGTTAGTTTTTGGTGTAATTATAAAATTTCAAATTTTACAAAGAAAAGTAAAATCGGTTGTACTTTTGGTGGCTTTCATAAAATTTACGTTTTATTCTCAAATACACTTAAAACTTCTCTTGCAATAAATGGGCATTGTCGTACGCCAGTCTTTGAAATCAGCTATTCTTACATTGGCCGGCGCTGCATTGGGAGGAGTTGTTATGTTATTGTCTATTTCTGTTTTTGGCAAACAGGATTATGGATTTCAACAAAGCCTTCAAAAGTATGCGACGCTCATTTCTTATTTCTGCATCCTGGGCTATAATTACACTGTGCTCATTTTCGGACAGAAATACGATAGCAAGCATCCTGCAAGAGGTGTATTTTTAAGACTCACTTTTATCATACCGCTTATAGTTGCATTGGTAACCGCAGTCTTAATGGTATTGCTGAAGCCCTTGCTGCTGGCAATGTTCAAGCTCGAGGATATACCGTTAATGGATAGATATTATCTGTTCTTCCCAATCTTCATGGTGATAAATGTTGTGATGATGTGGCTGGAGGGCTATTTGCAATCGATACACAAGTCTGCTGTTCAAAATTTCATCAGGGAAATACTGCTGCGCATCATTAATATATTGCTCATCGGTTTGTTTTTTGCTGATGTCATTGACTTCGATGGTTTCGTAGCGCTGTTTGTGCTGTTTTATATTTTACCGGTATTGCTGCTTGTTGTTGTAGCGCGAAAAAGTAGTGGTTTTCATTTCAAGGGTTCTAAAGAGTTATTGTTAAAGGCAGAACGTAATGAGATTTATAAATTCTCGGCTTATCACATGTTAGGCGTGGTGGGCGTGGTATTGATATTTCAAATGGATGCCTTGCTGATTCCGCCTTTTTCAAAAAATGGACTGGAAGATGCTGCGGTATATGCTACGGCTATATTTGCAGTGGCACTCATGCGTAATCCAGCGCGTGTAATAGGCGTTGCTGCGACCCCGGCTTTTACACAAACCTACAATGAAGGAAATATCAGAGAACTTGCTTCACTGTATTCGAGGTCGTCGGTAAACATGCAGATTACTGCGCTCATCATGTTTCTACTAATTGCGCTAAACCTTGATAGCGCCATGATCTTGCTGGCTCAGGTTAAACCAGGTTACGAAATGGTAAAACCCCTGATACTGGTGCTAATGATAGGACAAGTAATTGAAATGGGCGCTGGTCCTAATTTTGAACTAATTGGCGTGACAAAATATTACCGTTTTAATTTCTGGATTGCCATTGCTTTACTTGCTGCTATTATCGTGTTGAACGTTTGGCTCATTCAACAATTTGGAATAATAGGTGCAGCCTGGGCTACTACTTCGGGCTTGGTATTATTCAATATTGCTAAAGCACTATTTCTCTGGAAGAAATTAAAAATACAGCCTTTCACGAATGCAACCTGGAAGATTATAGCCATTGGAATAGTGATAGGTACTGTTGTTTGGTTCATTCCTTTTTTAGGAAATGTCTATCTGGATATAGCTTTGCGAAGCACATTATCCGGACTTATGCTATGGGTACTACTTTATAAGTTTAATGTTTCGCCCGAGCTTTCAGAAATTACACGAAACATTATTTATAAAAGAAAACTATTTTAAAATGAAAGAAGCGGAGGAACCTTATAGATTCCTCCGCTTCGTATTTTTATTCCATTCCATAAAACAACTACGGTCGGAATGACGCGGATTTAGCATTAGCCAAATCGGCAATTATTTCATTTTATCTTTCAATGTCTTTGCTTGCTCTTCATGTTTGATGAGCACAGGCAAAGTCTCGCTGGCGAAGGCTTTCAGTTCGGCATCCTGCGCATTCTCGCTTTCCTTTCTAAACATATCCACTACTTTGCCGTGGTCGTCTGCCATCATATCCATGTATGACTTATCAAAGTCTTTACCGGTTTTCTTAGCAAGGTCCTCCATGTGTTTTTTATGGTCGTCGCCCATTGCAGCAGGCAGTGTGATAGCCTTGGTGCCTGCAATACTCATCAGTTTATCATTTGCTTTAGTATGGTCGTCTACCATCATTTGTGCATAAGCCTTCACATCGGCATTGGTAGATTTAGTCAATGCCAGCTTGCCAAGTTCAACTTCTGCCATGCCGGCATCAGCAGCTTTCACAGCAAAGTCCGCGTCCGCCGGGGCAACGGTATTGGCCTTTGTTTCCTCTATCTGGTCATTCATTTTGTTTGCAGTATCTACTGAATCGTCGTTGGCATCTGGTGTGTTGCCACATGAGGCTGCGAGCATTAAAGAAGACACGATTGCAAGGTTTAAGAAAGTCTTTTTCATAAATAAGTTTTTTAATTAGTATAAGTGGTTTGGTTGGAGAACATACTTTTTGACCAAATAGTTCTTTCAAAAAGCCTAAAAGAAATATCGCGCAGTTGTTATCTATGGCTTTATAAATTTTAAGAACTGGTGCCGCCGAGCCTGCGCTTCAAATAGGTGTATATTTGCAGCACTTTAAAAAATCTTTTTAGCATTGGATACCGACTGTCGTTTTACCGCAATCCCTTATAAAAATACCGGCTATTTTTCCGATTTAGTAAATGATTACCTGGATGGCAAGCCCTCGCTTGATGAGCTCCACACATTCCGTCCAGATGACGCAGGACTGGACAAAGCGATTGAGGCGCGCAAACAGTTTCCTGTAAATCGTGCATTGCTGGTAGATGCGCTGGAAGAGCAGTACGATGGGTTTGTAATTCATGAGTCTGTAGCCGAAAATATAGCCGCACTCGCTGATGAAAATACCTTTACCATTTGTACGGCACATCAGCCTAATTTGATGACAGGCTATTTGTACTTTGTTTATAAAATAGTACACGCGGTTAAGCTATCAAGACACCTTGCGCAGCGCCATCCCGAACTCAAATTTGTACCTGTTTTTTATATTGGGTCAGAAGACAATGACCTTGATGAATTAGGCGTATTTCGCTATGGCGGCATCAAATACCGCTGGCAAACGGAACAGACCGGAGCAGTAGGCCGCATGACCACCGACGACCTGCAACCCTTGATACAACAGCTATTCGCGCTTATAGGCCCTCCCGGTCCCAATGCGGATGTGTTGAAAGACATCATCTACAACGCTTATCAAAAGCATGAAACAATTGGTGCAGCTACGCGCTATCTTGTGAATGAATTGCTTGGACACTTTGGTGTTGTAGTGATTGACCCTGATGATGCTGAACTGAAAAAGGCTTTTGTGCCTATTTTGAAAGATGAATTGCTGCAACCTGTTGCGCACACTTTGGTGCAGGACACGTCGGCACAATTGGCTGAAACCTACAAAGCGCAAGCCTTTGCAAGACCTATCAATTTATTTTACCTTTTTGAAAATACGAGAGAGCGCATTGAGCAAACGGAAGATGGATGGAAAGTATTGAAATCAGATAAAAAATGGGATAACGCCTCACTGACAGCAGAGATAGAGCAGCATCCAGAACGTTTCAGTCCGAATGTAATTTTAAGAGGTCTTTTTCAAGAAACGGTACTGCCCAATGTTGCATTTATAGGCGGCGGCAGCGAAGTCGCTTATTGGCTACAATTGAAGCCTGTATTTGACCACTTTGAAGTATTCTTTCCGGCGCTTGTGCTGCGTCAGTCTATTTTGTGGATGGATAAAAATGCCGTTGCATTGCAACAAAAATCAGGATTGAATAATGAAGAAATGTTTCAACCGCTGGAAATAGCCACGCGCAATTTTGTGCAGAAACATACACACAAAGACCTGGAACTGGAAGCATCCAAACAACAATTTGTACAGCTATTCGAACAAATAAAATCTAAAGCGACTGCGGTTGATGTTACGCTACGATCCAGCGCCGATGCGGCATTGACGAAAATGCGCTATCAACTGGATGTAATAGAAAAGAAAATGATGCGTGCTGAAAAACGCAATATGGGCGAGGCACTTTCAAAACTATACAAATTAAAAGCAGCCGCATTTCCCAATAATTCATTGCAAGAACGCTACGAAACATTTATGCCCTATTTCCTCAATATGGGTTACGACTATTTTAATGTTTTGCTCGACGCTACACTACCTTATGGCAACGAATTTGTATTAATCAAAGACGAATCAAAATTGCTTTAAGTCGGTAATATTAAAAGTCCATTCCGGTGTGCGCAGCTCGCCGGAATTTCTTTTGGTACTATACCAGGGCGAGTTTTCGGATTCCGGGTTGTTGAGGATATGAATACTTTGCGCAGGCATATAGCTTTGCGACAGCAGAAAAATAGTATCGTTGGTACTTTTATTGACCGCCATGTCCATCACGGTAACTGCGTGTCCGTAAGGGTTGCCGGTTTGTATAAATACCATACCCGGATAGATATCCTGCAACGGCGCGGTTTTCATTTGCTTATGCAAGGACAATGTACCCGCATAGGTAAAGACCTGATTCATGTATTTGCGAAAGGTAGGGTAGGTATAGTCTTCCGCAGCCGACTTAACCCAGCTACAGTTGTTGCCACTCACTTTCACACGATAGCCCGCAGCATAGCGCTTGTAGTCGCAGTTAAAACCATTGGTAAAGTTGAACGCTATTTTGTCGTACTTCTTTTGCTCATAGAGATATTCAGCACGCAGGCGCATAACCGCATCAGCACATTGTTGCAGGTCTTTATCGCCTATATCCATTTTCAACACTGCATACTGCGCACGTTGGTTATTTTTCTTTTGACCGTTGAATAAATAGACGGTTTTATCGTCGCTCAAAGATAATTGCTGTAAATAGGCAGCAAACGAATTTTCCTCTGGTTGAATGCGCACGTATCCCTCGGGCAATGGAATGTCTTTAACCGCCTTAAGATCTGCGCTGGTGGCCGATTCTGTCTGCTCATTTGATGTTTGCACTTTGTCATTGCTATTTGCAGTAGCACAAGCAGCAGCCAAAAATATCATGCCTGTAATCAAGCCTAATTTTCCAATCTTCATATTGCAATTTACAGATATTGAAATAAAGTTTTGGTAGTACGAATTATCGCTACTTCTTTGGCAGTTTTTCAAAAATTAAATTAGCAACATATTTTTGAGAATGAAATAACGACAGCATTTTTTATCACCAAACAAAAACTAATTTTGCTGCAAAATTATACCCATTGAAAAAGGCAGTCATTTCCCTTGCAGCGCTTGCGCTCGCAGCCAATACTTATAGCCAAAATTTGAAGACCGATGTGCAGTCGCTCAATATGGGCGGCAAGCTACTCACCGATATGATTGATACCAGCACGCGCATGGGTAAAAACATGCTGTCGCTGTACAACAAGTTTGGTCAGGTAGGCTTTAGCGGCTATATCCAGCCGCAATTTCAGTATGCGGAAAGTAAGGGCAACCCAAACATTTATCAAGGCGGCGACTGGGGCGCATACAGCGATAACCGCTTTCGATTAAGGCGTGGTCGCTTGCGCACGGACTTTACCCACTATACTGAAGAGGGTAAGCCATCCGTCTATTTTTTATTTCAGTTTGATGGTACCGAACGCGGTGTGAATATTCGCGATTTTTGGGGGCGTTATTACGAAAATAAATTTGAGCTGTTTCACTTTAGTGCCGGTATGATGGCACGACCTTTCGGTCATGAAGTACTGCTGTCCTCTATTTTCAGGGAAGCACCGGAACGTGGCCGTATGTCGCAAATACTGATGGGCACAGAGCGCGACCTTGGCTTTATGGTAAGTCTTAATTCGAGAAAAGCCAGTAGCAAGATGAAATGGTTTGCAATCGACCTTGGCATCTATAACGGACAAGGATTGACTGGCCCGCAGGAATACGACAGTCATAAGGATGTTGTATTTAGAGTAAGTTCCAAAAAGCAAAATATACCAGGAACGAAGATTAAAGTATCAGGCGGACTGAGTGGCTATTTCGGTGGCATTACCAATCGAAATGCGCGCTTGTATTCAATGAATGAAATAGGTGGTGTGTGGAAGTTGACAGCAGATTCGCTGGAAAGTAATATTGGTAAAACAGCGCAGCGACAATACTTTGGCGGCGATATCCAAATAATTATACCCAACGGCAACGGTCAGTCGGAATTCAGAGCCGAATATGTGCGCGGTAACCAAACCGGCTCGCTCAGCAATAGCACCACGCCGGGCACCTTACCGCTGGATGCTGCCGGTGGTTTTGCACCACTTGCCACCCGTCCTTTTGACGGTGCCTATTTCTACTATTTGCAGCACCTCGGCAGTTGGAAACATCAACTCGTGTTGAAGTACGATTGGTACGATCCTAACAAAAAAGTAAAAGGTGCAGAAGTCAATAAAGACAATGGCTATTCTGCTGCCGACATAAGATTTAATACAATAGGGGCGGGCTATATGCATTACATCAATCAATACCTGAAATTAGTCCTTTGGTATGAGCATCCGATGAACGAAAAGACATCATTATTGGGTTATGACAAAGACTTGAAAGATGGCATCTTTACTTGTCGCGCACAGTTTACGTTCTAACAGCTATTTGCAGTAATATCAAAAATGCTTTCCGGTGGGGAAAGCATTTTTTGGTTGCGCTCGTGATTATTCTATTTCTATTTTCCTCAACCCCTCTTTACCATAAAAAATTGGGAAATACATCAACTCGGCCTTGGCAGGATTGATGGCGTATTTACCGGTGTAGCGAGGCATAATATGGAATGAATATTTGTAAGTTCCTTTTGGCAGTTTTTCACAAAAGATGCAGACCTTATCCTGATGGTATTCGCGGTGCACCTCGTGATTCAACCTTGATTGCATTTTATCTTCGTAAGAACAACCGGCAGGTATGGGTATTTCTATCATTACAAAATCTGAACTTTTCAATACTGCTACCGATACTTCCATGGTCGCCGTCACGCCGGCAGCTAATTTATCTGCAACCTGGTTGTGCTGTATTATAGAGCTTCTTAGTTCAAAATTATTGCTGGAGCGAATACTGCCCGTATCAAAACTTCTTGTAAAATAGGTCAAGTACACCGGCTGGTTTCCGTGCTTATTAACCGTTACAGGCTCTGCCTGGGTATAGCTATATTGAAATGGAAACTCTGTTATGCGCTTGTTGATGCCGCCGGTAAATTCAAGTGTTGTGCGCTTGGTTGTATCGCTGCTTTTAATAACAATAGGCATAATAGCGTCCAATATCACCGCACTTTCATAAGTGTTGCGCCAGCCTAATGGCTTGCGCTGACTTAATAGCCAATTGACTATTTTGTCCTTATTTATCTCTGTGAAAGAACTATCTGCCGTGATTATTTGCAAGGCTTTTGCGGTGATCAACACTTCATTTTCTGATACATACTGCATTGTGTCTTTCCAATAAATATTGCCCATTACATCTTCGTCCATTGTCTTCAGCAATTCGTTTTTATCATAAGGCATTTTTAGCTTTTGCTTCAGCGATACTAATTCCAACCGCTGACCAAGTGTGCTGTGCTTGCGCTTTTCCAGCCTTTTTATATAATTTTTATAATCAGCATCAGCATTGATTTTCTGCATCAACGACAAAGATGCAACATCGGCGTAGGTAGAGTCTGCTATCCAACTATACCTTAATGCATCGCCTAATTTTTCGAAATCAAATGTCTTGATATTATAGCCTGCCTCTTGTGCCTGCACCGATGCCGAAGCAACATGAACTGATATCCAAAGTGATGGTGTGCCATTTTCCCACCAACTCCACAAGCCTTTACTATCTTGCCTTTTAGCAAGCATGTCAATCATTTTCTGTACGGTGTTATGGTCTTTTTTATCCAACGACTTACCCGAGAGCGTCAGTATTTTTTGAAGTTGAATATTAGCAAGTACTTTACTGGCTAATTGTTCCGTACATAAGTGTTTGTAACCGCGCAATATTTTTATCTCGTCAAGTGCTATTTCTTTGAGTGAACTGGTTGCATTGATATACAGCGTGTCTTTGTCGTTAGCTTTAGAAAATTCGATGTGCGCACCGTCTTCCTGCAATACCACGAAGCTGCCGTTAGCCACTGGCGTTCCTTTAGGTTCTATGGCTATTGATTTTTCTTCACCGTCAAAATAGCCATCTTCTTTAGTAACAATGTATCTTACCTTGAGAGAATCGCTAGCTGGCGCCGTCAGGCGAATGGTATCGTTCAAGTGCTTGGTCAGCGTAATTTGTCTGTTTACGACTTCCTCATTATTCAGGCTAAGCGTACTACGTAGTGCTATGCTGTCTCCTAAAAGATTAGATACTTTAGCAAGGCTATTTGTTTCATCGCCTTGTAGCAAGAATGATGGCATGAAAAGCGAGGCAGACAGCGATTTGTAGGATTTGATAATACCGGATGACTGACCTGTTTTTCTTCCTTTATTGTCAATTGCATAGGTCAGGGTTTTCCAGGCTGTAATATCATCGGGAAATGCAGCTTTAAAAGTAACCTCGCCATTCTCATCCGTTATCAAATCAGGCTGCCAATAAGCATCATCTCTAAAATTGGTACGAAGTCCGCCTGGTGCAGCTTCTGGCACAAGCGTAGCAAGCCCTTTCTTGATGTTTTCGGGTAATACTGCACCTTTTTTTGTTGTGATTAAAATGACGCCATTTGCCCCTCTCGAGCCGTATAAAGATGTGCTGGTAGCATCTTTCAGTAATTGCAGGTTCTCAATGACAGATACATCCAGTGAGGCTATATTGCCTTTATAAATAGCGCCGTCTATAATAATCAACGCAGCCGCAGAGTTCATTTTTGCATTGCCAAGTACTGTTATACTGGCGCCACCATCTGTTCCACCGCCGCTACTTACACTGATGCCGTAAGCTTTTCCCTCTATTGCTCGTGCTATGGTAGTAATGGGCTGGCTCACTCTTTGATCGGCCGCAAAACTGGATGCCGAGCCAACTGCACTGTAATAAGTGCCCAAACTTTTACCATAAACAGTAACGCTTTCTATTTGATTGCTGAAAGATGCACTGTCCAAAATCAGTTCGTTGTGATTGTTTAATTCAGCAACGCTAAATTCCTTTGCATATCTGCCAATAACGTCTACAACCAGAATAGGCTCAGCAATCTTGTAAGGCATGGCTATTTCAAATCTCCCGTATTCATCTGAGAGGGTTGCTATATCAGTACCTTTCACTGCTATATTTGCAGCCATTACCAGCTGCCTTTTTTCGTCCAAAACTGTACCTGTTATCATATAGACTTTGCCCAATAAGCCCGATGCTAATACGGCATTAGTAAGGTGGGCGGTTTTGCCCGCTACGATTTTTTGTTCGTAGGCATTTGCGATTAATGCGTCTATCTTTTTAGATTGTTCCGGAGGGATAGAATCATAGATATTTAATCGCTGAAAATTCCGTCCACCTGTAGTTACATCGACAAATTCCGACTTGCAGTAGTTACCATCTCGCAAGGCCAATATTACCTGGTATTTTGCCGGAGGCAGATTAGCTATCGTTCTTGTGTTGCCGGAATAGGCCCTTACAAAGTTTAAAGAACCTTGCTGTATCAGCAATACATTGAGCACGTTTTTGTCATAATTTTTGTTCAGTTCCAGCGTCAAATAGGTATCATTAAAAGTGCTGGTATCGCTTTTGCTTTGAAAATTTAGTGATGCACGTCTTTCAAATATCCGCTGTTTGCGTGCTTCTTCTATATCCTCAAACGTTAGTATTTCTTCATGTAATTTGGGAACGGTTCCGTGCTTTATAGAAGGGAGTATATTGTTGAATACAAGCTTTTCCATTTTAAGAATCTTCGGTTCAAACATGTAGGCATAATCCTGTTCGTGTACAAATGCGGTCGTAAAATCAGGTTGCTGGTTGATATAATTGCCATACTGAAAAATAGGCCCCAAAGAACTGTAGCCACCGCTATAACGCTTTATATTTTCATCTTTGCTCAAATCATAAATACCCAATTGTGTTTCCAGGTAAGTTCCTGAGGCATTTTTATTATCCTTATAACCCATTAGATATTTGGTACAGTAAGTCTTTTCGTAGCTTGTAAGTGTATCGTCGGTATGATGAACGATAACATTATTGTATTGATTGTTTACGTCTATACTGAAAAGGGTTTTCAGGTTTGCAGGCACAGCCATACTGTCAAATACTACCCTGTAGCCTTTGGCCCTTACTTCAATCTGATGCTTGGCGGTATCAAGGCCGAATGAGTAAGGTAGCTGAATATTGGTAAAACCAAAGTAGACGGGTACTTTGTCTATCGTTACATAAAATACAGGCAGTATCTCGCCATTATCAATCACAAAAGGTGCTACCTGTGTTATACTATCTTTTATGGAGTAGCTATATTGCGTTACCTCCGGACCGGAGGGGTATAAAAATCTGTAAGCCTGTAGTGTATCGAGTTTCATGCGACTATTCCAGAAAGCATAGTTTAATTGCCCCGTACCATCCAGGTCTATTTCATCTTCCTGCCGAAACTTATTGTAGTGGTAAAAGCCCTTACTATACTTGCCAAGATAAGGTAGCTGCACATTAGGGTCTTCGGTAAATTTATTAGTGTAGCCATAGCTCCAGATATTTGCGCCAGATATAGGTCGCTTTTTATAGTCTGTAGCTTTTACTGTAATAGTGGTTTCCTGCCCCGGATAAATCAACGGTGGTTGTATCACTTCCAGTTCCACGTTGTTCTTATAAACACCATTACCTGCTATATCCTGTTTCGTTTCTCCAGCCCATATATATTGATAGGAAACCGCATAGTAAGTAGTGGGCGATGCCAGTGGAATGTCGATATTTATATCACGACCAGTGCCTGTATACAACTCTTTTCCATCGCCATATACCTGATAGTTTATTATTAATCTTCTTGGATTAAGAAAGGTAAAAATAGCGGAGTCTGCAGTTCTTGCGCTTTGTACATTTATGAGTTCTTTTTCCTCTTTCATTTCGAGTTCGGCATAGTCGTCTTCCGTTTCGCAATGTACATAGCCGGCATGTGTATTTACCGGTATGCGAAAGGGTAGTGTAACCGTTGTATCAAACATCAGATTGTCAAAGCGATCTTCCATATAGATGAACGCTTTTTCATTTGGCTTTGCAGCGTCTATTGAGTAGAAATGCAATTCATCTTTTTCCAGGGCTATTTTCAGGTTCTCATCCTCTTTTTTGAAATCAACCTGTGCATTGTTATGTTTATATTCATTATCTCCTGTGCGCAAATAGGCATCCACTTTGTATTTGATGTGGTTGTTACCGAATATGCTGTCGGGTATATGTATCGTAAGCGTGCCATCGGGCACGGGTTGCAGCGTGTGCCACAATGTATCGGGCAGGTACAGCTTGTCGGACGGACTATGAACTATATCCACTAAGGTTACAACTACTTCTGCACGTGCATCGTGGATAGGAAGTTGGTTTTCATCTGTTGCTGAAAATTTTATAGGGTAGGGAATGCCGGCAATATGACTTCCCATTTCATTGGCCAACTCTATTTCAAGTATGCTTCGCTGCAATTCATAATCTTCCAACTCAAAATAGCCGGAGGCTACAGTTTCTTCTTTCTCATTTTTGAGTACAACAGGATGTCTTTCGTCAACGCTTAACTTCATGCTGTCCACCAGCCGAAAGCCAATATTATAGCCTATTCCGCCTAATGTGGGTTTTATTGTTCCTACGAAAATATCATCATCGCCAACATAAACATTCAGAGGCTGCGTTGTGAATTTTCGCTTGCTATTGTACAGGAGTGATTTTACATTTACGCTGTCGCCAGGCTTATATTTAGGCTTGCTAAAAAAGAACTTGGAGCTTAGCTGACGCTCGCCTTTGCGGCGGAATTTGTATTGCAAATTTCTGATTGTACCAGTTGAGTGACCATTGATAATCGAGCGCACACCATCAACCGGCAACCTGCCCGCAAATATGACAGGGCGCGTAATGTATTTTGCCGGACGGCTAAAAAATACATTATCTGTCGTGCGCTTAATCCAGCTATTATTGCGCTCTTTAGTTATTTCAAAATAGTAGGTTTCGTTGTTGTAATTGACTGTTACTATTCCTTGTTTATTGGCTTTCTTCAAGCGGAAAACTTTCATTCCGGAATCAAAAGACAGCTTTTTACCTTCTATACTGACTACCGCACTTTTTACCGCTTTGCCGGTTGCTTTGTCTTCTAATTTTATCAGTAAATCCTGATTGTTGTTCAATACAAAAAAGTTCCAGGGCACATTGGCTATATACTCATACTCCAATTTGTTTTTCAAAGCATCTACTTTTAAATAGTGCCCATCTGGCGCAGAAAATGTATCATCAGCCGAGTTTACTATTCGATAGAAATTAGAAAACATCGCCGTGTCCTGTTCTTTGATTTTCGCTTCAATAAGATACTTTGCCTGTGCAGATGTGATTTTGTAAACGAATGAATTTTTGCCATTATTTTCTCGTGCCAGACTTTCGGGTATTTGTGCTTTGGACGACAGCGCTAATAATAGCAAGGCTATAATCAGAGAAAAGTATTTCATGGTAATGATTTCAGCAGGGAAGATAAATAATAGTCGAATATGTTGCAATAGCAGACGAAAAATGAACATGGAAATAGACCATAGTTACAAAAAGCAAAAGGCTGCCGTAAATTACGGCAGCCAGTTCCACAAAAATTTTAATGCTAATTACGCTTGCTCTTTCAGTAATCTGATACGCTCTTCTTTGTCTTCTTCCTGGCGAAGAGAGTCTCCTTTGTCCATATCCACGAGGATAGGAGCGGCAACGAAGATAGAAGAATAAGTACCTGCAAGGATACCAATCAACATAGCGAATGAGAAGCCACGTAATGCCTCACCACCAAAGATGAACAGAATCAATACTGTGATGAAGATGGTAGCTGAGGTCATAATGGTACGGCTTAAGGTATCATTAATCGCGCGGTTAATTACATCTTTCTTATCTGCATTTGGCGTCTTACGGAAATACTCACGAATACGGTCAAATACAATTACAGTATCATTCATCGAGAAGCCTATTACTGTAAGCAACGCTGCGATAAAGTGCTGGTCAATTTCTAAAGAGAACGGAACGATGTCTTTGAAGAAAGAGAACAATATCAACATAATGGCCGCATCATGCACCAACGAAATAATAGTACCAACTGAATACTGCCATTTGCGGAAGCGAACGAATATATACAGGAAGATAGCCAGCAAACTGATAACCGTAGCCCATATAGCACCACGTTTCAAATCATCAGAAATAGTAGGCAATACTTTATCTTGTTTCTGAATATATTTAGTGCTGGAGAAAGTAGCAAGGTCAACACTTTCAGGGATGAATTTTTCAGCTTTCAAACCTTCGTACAACTTGCTGATTACTTCCTGGTCTACTTCACGACCTGGTTTTTCAATCAGGTAATCGGTAGTAATGTTCAGTTGATTATCGGTACCGATTGTTTTTACAACAGGGAATTTACCGAAGTATTTTTCCATTTTTTCACGCACAACATTTGTCTGTTGCGGTTGGTCAAACTTAATCGTATAACTACGTCCACCGTCAAATTCAACACCATAATCGAAGCCGTTGAACAATGCAACCACACCACCTAATACAAGGATAGCAGAGATTACATAAGTTACTTTTCTGAACTCAATAAATTTGAAATGTGCTTTTTTGAAAATAGCGCTGGAGAACTTAGTGAAATAGTTGAAGTGACGACCACGACGCATGTAGATATCTGTAATCAAGCGGCTGATTAAAATACCGGAGAACAGAGAAAGCAATAACGCCAGAATCTGTGTGGTAGCGAAACCTAATATTGGTCCCATACCGAAGATGTACAATACAACCGCAGTAATCAAACCAGTAACGTGACTATCCAATACCGGAGCGTAAGAACGACGGTAACCATCGGCTACAGCCTGCGCATACGTTTTACCTTCCGACAGTTCTTCTTTAATCCTTTCAAAAATGATTACGTTCACATCGACAGCCATACCGATACCCAACACAAGACCCGCAATACCAGGCATTGTAAGTGTTGCACCCAGATTAGCCAATACACCGAATGTAAATAGCAGGTTCAATACCAATGCAAGGTTAGCCACGATACCACCGGTATTGTAGTAAACCACCATCAATACGAATATGATGAGGAATGATATTGCAAAAGACTTGATACCACCGCTGATAGATTCCTGACCCAAAGTTGGTCCTACTATTTGCTCTTGCACGATTCTTGCAGGAGCATCCAGTTTACCTGTTTCAAGGATATTAGCGAGTTCAGTACCAGATTTTGGCGTGAAATTTCCGGTAATAGAAGAGTTACCACCAGAGATTTTTTGATTTACGTTAGGAGCAGAATAAACATAGTCATCCAATGCGATTGCGATAGGGCGGCCAATGTTTGCACCTGTAAGGTTAGCCCAGATAAGCGCACCTTCCTGGCTCATTTGCAAGCTGATTTCTGCCTTACCATCTTGTGTAAAGTTGAAACGAGCCTGTGTTACTTTATCGCCTTCAAGAGGAGCGTGTGTAGTACCCGGTTGCGTTTCGATCGCATACACGCCCAATGGAGCTTTTGCATCATTTTTATCGGTAGTAGAACCCGGAATTTCACCATAAAGGAATTTGATGTTAGCAGGGAATTGTGCTTTTACCACATCCATGTTCAGCAATTCCATTACTTTTTCAGCATTCTTCTTTTCTACAATACCTATAATAGCCATGTCTAGAGGTTGACCCTGTGCATTAGCCACCGGCTGCATATAAGTGAACAGGTTAACCGCACCTGCTGCACCAATAGAATCATTACCGGCAGCAACAGCACCTTTACCAGAATCATTGGTTAGCAAGTTAGACAAGCTTCCGGTTGTGCCGGAATCTTTAGTAGCAACGGCTACTTTGTTTGTGTCAACTTCAGCTTTATTAGTATCTGTAGTTGCGGCTACGGCAGGCGTAGCAGCAGTTCCTTTCAAATAGTTTTCTACGATTGTATTTGCTTTCAGCAAATAAGGTACCATTTCCTGATTAACACGCACGCGCCAAAACTCCAACTTCGCAGATGCTTGCAGGTTACGACGTACAGATTCAGGATCTCTTACACCAGCTAATTCTACAGTGATAATACCTTTATCTTTATTAAGGTTGATAGACGGTTGCGCCACACCAAACTTATCGATACGAGCACGCAATACATTGAAAGTACGTTCTGTAGCACCATTTGCTTCGTTACGGATTACTTTCAATACTTCTTCGTTGGTAGAGCTTAATTTAATTGCTGTTTGTGATGGCTTTGTAAACAACTGCGCCAGAGACATACCAGGATTTTGCTGTGTAAATACCTGACCAAACAACGTTACGAAATCTGCATCGCTGTTACCACGGCGCTTTTCAGCTTCTTCCACAGCTTTTTTCAGCGCAGGATTTTCCGGATTGTTCGACATGGATTTAACCAGTTCGTCAATACCTACTTCCAATGTAACGCTCATACCACCTTGCAGGTCAAGGCCAAGTTGCAATTCTTTCTCCTTGATTTCCTGATAAGTGTATTTAGCGCCCAATAGGTTAAACACGGTTTCGCCTCTCATGCTATCAGCTACATGAATGTAAGCTGCATCGAGCAATGCCTCTTTGTCAGAGCCTTTTGCATTAGGTGCTGTTGAAGCAACCATGCGTTCAGCCTTAGCGTTGATTTGATCTTCTACGCTGTGTGCAATAAACGTAAAGGAAAGTCTCCATAGAGAGAATAAGATAAGGGCTGCGGTAAAGACTTTTACCAATCCTTTTAGCTGCATACGTAATCTGTTGGTGTCTTGTAAAGAATTTTTTTATAAGTGCGCAAAGATAGAATTTAATATCGTAAAAAATAACACAGTTTTTTATTATAGAATTTGGCAGTTTCAATTAAATCTTCCCTGTATTTTCGCTGTGCAAAGAGCAGCATTGAATAACCGGTATTTTCGCTTTATAATTTGTATGTCAGTTTTTTATAAAAGTATTTCGGCTAAATTAGTTGCGCGGGCAGCAATTGTATTTCTGGTAACTTCTACTATATTTTCCTGTAGCCCTAAAATAAGGCAAAGTGGAAAGGCATCTTATTATGCCGATTTTTTTCAAGGCAAAAAAACGGCTAATGGCGAAAAATTCAGACAAGGAAAACTGACCGCCGCACATCAAACTTTACCCTTTGGCACCAAAGTGAAAGTGAAAAACCTGAAGAATGGCAAAACCGTAAAAGTGCGCATCAACGACCGCGGACCATTTGTAAAAGGCCGTATTATCGACCTCAGTAAAAAGGCCGCCAAAAAATTGGATATGGTAAATGATGGGGTAGTGGAAGTAGAATTGAAATATAAAAAGAAGCGGAAATAGGATAATGCGTTGCTATTGTACTAAAATTCTTTTTATGCGTTCTTCAAAATTACCTGAATATATTTCTTTGCTTTTTGCAGATAAAAGAGAATTGTTGATAAAGGCTTTTACTTCTTCTTTCTTGTCGATGAAGTTGTCTATTATTTTCATCGCCCTTTTTTCTACAAGTCCTAATCGCTTGCTTAATTCCATAAAATCGCTACGACCATAATAGCCATACTGCGCGTAAAATGGCGCTTCCATACTTTTGTAATACAAATCGAGTGCGGTATCTGCTTCCAAAGGTGTGTGTAAAATAGTGCTCATCAGGTCGTAAGCAGGTGCCAATTGGTACTCGCCCGAATCGCCGGCTAACAGCGAAAAATTTTTGAGGTGTGCATCGCCATTTGAAAACACATAATTGAACACTACCAATTGAAAAAAACGCTCCAAAGCCGGTGGTGCTGCGGCAACGTATTTTTTGATTAACAGGCCTATTTCTTCATAACTGCCATCATATTTATAAGTCTGACCGTGGGTTTCGCTGGTGCGGTTCAATAGCTGGGCGAAGTCTTCCTGACGGTATTTACTGTCATCTGAATGCACGTCAAACCGGCGCGTAATATAGGCAGGATTGCCGTCCTTAAAATAGATAAGCGTATTGGCCGCCGTTTTTATTTTAAATACCCGGGCTGCTATGTGCATAGTCAGGTGTTCGTTTTCGGGTACGTCTTCCAGTGCAATTAATTGCCTTGCGGGAGGAACCGGCTTTAATATAAATTTTCCGTTGTTTTCTGTGAGTGAGAGTTCGCCATCATGCAGTTTCAGCGAATATTTTAGCTGCACGCCCGAGATGGATAATTGTTTTGTATGTTTTTGAAATTCAAAAAAATTATCCGACTTAGGCGCATCAAATGGCAATTCGGATGGAACATTCAATCCATCGAACAGCGCCTTTCTGCATTGCAGGCAAAAAGGTTTATCGCTTTTTTTATAGCATCCTAAGCAGTTCATCATTTTCGGGTTTTACAGTTATGGCGCCAATGGTATCGTCGCCGGCTGTCAATAATAGCCTGGTAAAATAGTCGTTTTCGTCTATTCGAAAAGCGCGGCATTGAATGTCTTTGTTCACGCCCTCAGACAGCAATCCGAAGAAGAAGGAAAACAGTTTTTGCGAATGATGTATTTGCTGCGATTTTTGCAACGATAGGCTTATTGATGGCTTTGTTACATCATTAAAATAGCCGGATTCGTATTCGAAAATATAGCTTCCATCCGCAGTCTTTTCCAGATAGCCGGCCAGCGTACCATTATTAAATACCAGTCCCCTCATTCCTCAACATTTTTAATAACCACATTCAACTCCAGCCCTAATACAGACAATATTTTTTCCAATGTTTTCAACGTCGGATTGCCCATATTATGCTCTATTCCATAAATAGTCTTCGCCGTTACATTCGCCATATCTGCCAAATCCTGTTGGCTTAACGACAAATGTGCTCTGCGCGATGCTATTATTGTGCCTATATTTTCTTTCATCAGAATTATAATACCGATTTAATCAAAATTAAGGATATTTTTGGTAAAATAGCCTATTTCGGTATTATAATACTAAATTTAAGAAATTTTGGAACATTGACGAATAAATTGTGGCTAATTCGGTAGTGTAATACCGAATTTAATAATTACAATTTGATTATAAATCAAATTACCTTTAACTGAAAATAAAATAATGAAATTAACTGCGCTTATAGCCCTATTCTTCATTTGCGCTCAATCCAAAGCCCAAACATTGAGTGCGATACCGAATGCAAATCCAAATTTTAAATGCCGAACTGACTATGTCGCAAGCTTAATAGAAAGGTTGCATTTAAATATTTTCAGTGAAGAAATGATAGTTGGGATACATGCCGTATCTACTGATGATGCAAAAAATTACAAGATTTCCATGACTGCACAGGGACTGTTTTCTTTGATAAATCCTCAATTATCTTACGAGCCATCTCAGTTTGAACTATTATACTTTTCGATAGGAAAAATGCTGCACCATGATACAGTATACCTATCAAACACTCAAATCTCTAAGTTAGAAAGCAACATAGTTGATGAAACTGAGTTAGCACTTTATGATTCAATAGGGATGGATAAAGTCAAGCAACGGTTTGTTGCAGATGACGGTTGCTACAAGAAAAATAGTGCGGCCATTTATTACTATTTCGACCGGAATCTTTACCCATCGCTCGATTTGCCAGATTGCGTAATGCCAAAATTGAATTTCAAATCTCCTGGGTTCATAGTAATTCCAATTATAGAAAAGCACAAAATCATCCAATGTAAATTTGATGACGGCGGAGTTTTGATAGATAAGACAGAAAAATAGATAGATTCCAGAAATAGCAAATTAAACTCTCTAATTACACTCCACCGCAGTATCCAGCGCTTTGCTATTTCCTGTTAAAAAATCGATGCTACGATTAGGCGTCCATTCGTCCTTGCCCGTCTCCGGATTGAATTCACTATTTGATACAGCAACCGTCAGTTTCTTAGAAGATTTGAGGGCTTTGATAAAAGTGTCAAACTGCGCCTTGTTATAAGTGCGAAAAGGATTGTTGAAGTTTTTGCCATCTACCAAAAATGTGATTTTAGTAAAATCATCATCATTTGCGGAGCTGATAAAATCAATATAACTGTCTGAATATTCAATTAGAAAGCTTGGTTGTTTTTTAGTGTCAAAGCAATTAGCAGAGAAACGCAACTTATAGTCTTTGTTGGAATAATTGAATACAAAGTTCTGACCGTAATACTTAAACACTACCCAACCATCTTTTGGTGCTTTCTTTTCCAATTGTACCAACTGCGCCTCCGTAAGTCCCTTGCCATCTAATACATAAGCATCTGTATTATTTTGCGCAGATGCAGTAGTTAAGGCGGTTACAACAAATAAGGCGGTTACACACAAGTATTTCCTGAGACTCATATCGACAAATGGTAATATTAAAATAAGGTGCGAATATAGATGTTCTGGGTTAAATCGGGATACTACCTTAATTTATAGCAATTAGTCT